>WLWG01002782.1_pt1 | contig 12775 bp, 14 predicted proteins | sample 6712871 | NCBI WGS metagenome assembly WLWG01 (sample SAMN12718693, study PRJNA515312) | sponge metagenome | isolation source: marine sponge | host: Mycale hentscheli | place: New Zealand: South Island, Marlborough, Capsize Point | collected 2003-05-01 | reverse complement strand
AGTTGATAGATCATTAAACGCTAAGAAAAAAGGTATTGATAATCTTAGAACTAGACTAGGTATTGAAAAAGGTGGCAAGATATATAACAAAGTAGTTGACTCTGTTAAAAAAGTATTTGGAGCTAAACTACCTGAGGTATCTAATAAGAATTTTAAAGAAGCACTTAAAAAAGATTTTAATACTTTATTATTTAAAGATATTAAAAACGATATAGGAACTAGAGCTAAGTATAAAGAGTTTATTGAAGGTAATATAACTTTTAAAGATGCAGATGGTAATACAAAAACAATGCCGCGCTGGGAGATGTTATATGATTACATATCACAGTCTACGTTCAATAAAAGATTTGAGCCGTTTATAGAGCCTCTAATTAATCCTGAGACGGGCAACCAAGCTAGACCTGATAACAATCCTTTGTTTACAAAAAAGAAAATAACTAAAGAACAATGGGCTGAATACTTTTTAGGTAACAATGTAAAAGCATCGACTAAAGGAACTAGAAAAGATGCTTTAGCTTCTGCTATAGCTCAAGAATTAGCTTTTGATGCTACAATGGAAACTATATCAGATCCAGATATACAAGCTAGAATAAAAGATATTTACGAGTCACAAGGGTTAAGACAGGCTGAAAACTACTTAGAGCAAGTAGCTAAAGAAATAGATAGAAAACCTGATAGTAAATTTAGTATAACTAAAAAATCTGTTGTAGAGAGATTACAAAAACACATGGAAGATTCTAAAGGTATTACACCTATTGAAGCTTTTGATAATTTTTACAACAAACTAAATGAAAGCGACAAGCAAGCTATTATAAGCGAGAAATCAGCTATAGAAAATATTTCTAAAAAAGAAGCAAAAAGATTTAATAGAAAAATAAAAGAACCTAAAGCTAAAAGAAAACAAGAAAAAGGAGTTTTAGCTAGACAAGATCAAATAGTTGAAGAAGCAGGTTATAAACCTTTAGAAAGAAGAGGAGAAGGAAGAGCTAATAGTATAAAATACTTAATGACTAATTTTTTTCCTAAACTTTTTAAAGAGTTTGGCGATGTTTCTTCTAAGTTTATAAATACTAGCAACTTATCACCTTCTGGAAACGAGGCGTTTTCTTATAGACCTGATGGAAAAATAAAAGGTGGGGCTATTAAAAGAGCTCAGTTGTTTATAACTTCAGCTATTAAAACTAAAAAATCAATACCTGGAACTTTAAAAGCTATACAAGAAGGTAATTTAGAAACTGTTGATGCAGTTAAAAAACTTCAAAAAAATACAGGTTTTAAAAACTTACCAGATGAGAAAGCTGAAAACATAGAAGTATCTTTAAGAAAACAAAAAACTAAAGATTTACAAAGAAATTTAAAAAATAGAGAACAGCACAAAAAAGGGTCTATGGCTTATCTTTCTCTTTTTAAGAAAATGTACGACGCTGATAATAATACACTGCCAGGTATTCAGTTTTTAAATTATAACCAAAACGCTAATGATGCTAATTATAGGAATTTAGCTCAATTAATAGGTGTAGAAAACGGCGTTAAAAAAGGTAGAGAAGAACACATATATCAAGCTGGACCATGGAGCACTAGAGTATTACAAGCAATAACAGCTAAGAACCCTAAAGTGTTTGAAGCTTTTAACAAATGGCAAGCGGAAAATTATTATCAAGAAACTATAGCTGAAAAAAATAAACAAGGTACAAGCTCTGAAAGTTTAATTGACGGCACATACACCATGCCAGATGGTTCTACATGGGAGGCAAAGTCACAAGAACATCCTATACTTAAAAAAGCTTTAGATGAAGCTATGATAACCGGAGACTTTAGTAATGTTCCAAGTCCTGATATAAGAAAATATAATGAAGTATTTCATTTAAACCCTAATAATATGATTAGGGAAGGTATTAGCGATGCTACACGTTATAACGTTGAAGTAGCTGAAGACTTAAGAAATATACCAGAAGTTATAGAGTTACAAGCAGAGTTGATATTCTTACAACTATCAGGACAAATAGACGCTGCTACTGCTAAAGGTTATTTAGAAGCTGGGATACCTATTGCTAAAGCAAAGTTTTCAGTAACAAAAGACAATAAGAAAATGCTTAATGATAGTGGAGTTGTTGACACTTCTACTGAGTTAACAAACTCTGAAACTATTGAGCAAGCAGGAGTATTAGACGACGCTTTGAATGTAGCTAGAAATCCTAAAGCACCTATTAAAAAGATTAGAGTATTTGATTTTGACGATACATTAGCTAAAAGTAAAAGTTTAGTATTTTACAATAGACCTAACGAAAGTGGCAAACCTGTACCTAACAACAAAGCTATATTTATGATAGGTGGACCTGGCTCTGGTAAATCTAATATAGGTAAAGGATTACAATTAGGTAGGGAAGGTTGGAAAGTTGTTAATCAAGATATATTTATAGAATCTGAAAAAGCTAAACAAGGTTTACCTGAAATAGAAAAAGATTACACTAAAGAGCAAAAAAGTCAAAGATCAAAAATTGGTTATGCAGGTAGAAAAGCTGCTGAAGCTAAGATGGATAAATATACTAAAGCTGGAAACGGTATGGTTATAGATGGCACAGGTGCTAGCTATAATGCTACGATGAAAAAAGTTAATAAACTTAAAGAACAAGGCTACGAAGTGTTTATGGTACATGCTAAAACATCTAATGAAGTAGCACTTGAAAGGAATAGGGCTAGAAAAGAAAGATCATTACCTGACTTTATAGTAGAAAAAACACAGCAGTCTGTCAACAATAATATTGATCAATACAAAAATGATTTAGGTGATAACTTTATAGAAATAGATACTGAAACTATAGAATATGGCAAGCCATTACCTAAAGAATTTGTCGACGATGCTAAAGCTAGATTTTATGCTACAGAGCGAGGTAAGTTAAATGCTGAAGAGTTTGCTGAGCAAGGATCTAGTTTAATAGATCAAGGTTTTGCAATGGACTTTTCTGATTTTAATATTGTAAGAGAAGGAGAAAAAGGACCTTTATTTAGTGTTGCTAAAAAAATTCAAGAAGCAAGAGGTACAGACGACGTATTTGTTCTAACAGCAAGAGCTCCCGAATCGCAACAAGCAATACATGAGTTTTTAAAATCTGAAGGATTAAACATACCTATAGAAAATATAACTGGTTTAGGTAAGTCAACAGGTGAAGCTAAAGCACAATGGCTAGTTGGTAAAGCTGCCGAAGGATATAATGATTTTTATTTTGCTGATGATGCTATGCAAAATGTTGATGCAGTTAAAAAAGCAATGTCTGTTTTAGATGTTAAATCTAAAGTACAACAAGCTAAAGTTAAGTTTAGTAAAACTGTTGACAAAACTATAAATGATATTATAGAGCATAAGACAGGTATTAAATCTGAATCTGAATACTCCGATGTTAAAGCTAGATTAAAAGGTAGAAAGAAAGGTAGGTTTGAAATATTTATACCACCATCAGCTGAAGACTTTGTAGGTTTACTTTACAAAATGATAGGTAAAGGTGAAATAGGTAACATGCAAATGGACTGGTTTAAAGAACATTTAATCGAACCTTATGGTAGAGCAATGGAAAACTTATCTCGTGATCAAAACAGAATGATTAATGATTTTAAAGCATTAAAGGGGCAGTTGGTTAAAGAAGGGTTAATACCTAAAAACTTAAATAAAATAGCTTTTGGAGAATATACTTTACAAAATGTAGCTAGAATATTAGCTTGGAATAAACAAGGTTTTGATATACCTGGTATCTCTAAAACAGATTTAAAACAAGTATTAGATTATGCTAAGAAAAACCCTGCTATAGACGTGTTTGCTCAAAACTTAATTGATATAAATAAAGGAGATGGTTATGCTGCTCCAAATGCTGATTGGCTAGGTGGCACAATATCTACAGATTTATTAGATGGTTTAAGAACTGGTAAGCGTAGTAAATATTTACAGCAGTGGCAAGAGAATATAGATATTATATTTTCACCTAAAAATTTAAATAAGATGGAGGCTGCTTTTGGTACTAAGTACAGAGAAGCTATGGAAGACATGTTAAGTAGGATGAAGTCTGGTAGAAATAGATCTAACAATATGGGTAGATTAGAAAACAGATTGTTAGATTATATTAACAACTCTGTTGGTACTGTTATGTTCTTCAATATGAGATCTGCATTACTTCAAACTATATCAGCTATTAACTTTATAGATTTTGGTAGTAACAATGTATTTAAAGCTGCTAAAGCATTTGCTAATCAAAAACAATATTGGACTGATTTTATGGAGTTAATGAACTCTGAGTTTTTAACTGAAAGACGTAATGGATTAAAGCTAAACGTTAGTGAATCTGAGATAGCTGACGCTGCTGCTAACAGTAAAAACAAAGCTAAAGCAGCTGTTGCTTACATACTTCAAAAAGGTTATTTACCTACTCAGTTTGCTGATAGTTTTGCTATTGCTTCTGGTGGTGCTACATTTTATAGAAATAGAATAAACGCTTTAATGAAAGAAGGTATGAGTGAGGCTGATGCTAAGAAGCAAGCGTTTTTAGAGTTTAGAGAAATAGCAGAAGAATCACAGCAGTCTTCTAGACCTGATAGAGTATCTCAACAGCAGGCTAGTGTATTAGGTAGATTAATATTAGCTTTTCAAAACACACCTATGCAAATGAATAGACTTGGTAAAAAAGCTTTCTTAGATTTAAAGAATAGAAGAAAAAGACCAGGTATGACGCAGTTTCAAAGCGATATGAGTAATGCCTCAAGAGTTACTTATTATTTCGCTGTTCAAAGTGCTATATTCAGCGCGCTACAACAAGCTTTGTTTGCTCTAGCATTTAATGATGATGAAGAAGAAAGCGAAAAAGAAAGATATTATAATATAGCTAATGGCATGTTAAACACTTTCTTAAATGGAACAGGTATGATAGGTGTTGCTGCTTCTACTTTAATATCAGTAGGTAGAAAAGTTTATAAAGAGTCTGCTAAAGAGGGTCAGTTTCCAGGTCCTAACTACGAAGACGCTGCAAATGAAATGTTAAACTTCTCACCACCAATAGATATTAAGTTAAGTAAGTTAAGACAAGCTGGTTTAACTTGGAAGTATGAAGGGTATAAGCATGATGAAGCTAATTGGGGTATAGATGATCCAGCATATAAGTCAGCTGCTTATGTAATATCAGGGTTAACTAATGTTCCACTTGATAGATTAATTTCTAAATCAGAAAATGTTAGAAGTGCTATTGAAGATGAACAACAAACATGGAAAAGAGTTTCGCTTTTACTAGGTTGGAGAGATTACCAACTTAATTCTACTGAGGAAAGAAAAGAATATGTTACATCACAGAAAGAAGCTAAGAAAAAATATAGAGAAAAAATGAAAAACAGGAATACTAGACAGTATTCACCTAAAACTTTAGAAGAACAAAGGTTAGAGCAAGATAGAATTAAATATAAAAAATTAAATCAAGCAGAACAAGTAAGAAAACTAGATAGTTTAGGATTATCTAAAAAACAAATAAGATCTTTAAAATACGAAAAAGATAGAGTAGCAAAACTTATAGAATTAATGAACAAATGAAAGTATCAGAAAACACGTCAGTACAACTAGATTTAAAAACAGTAGTAGCTATTATATCTATAACAGCATCGTTTGTCGGTATGTATTATACATTGCAAGCAGATATTGAAGAAGCTAAAAGCTTACCACCTATAGAAGTTACTCGTTTAGAGTATGAATTAAAAGAAGAGTGGAATGAAGATATGATCATACAATTAAAAGAAGCTGTAGAAGTACTTGAAGAAACTCAAGACATATTAAAAGAAGAAATTAAAATAACTTCTGCAATGTTACAAGATGGTACTGAAGCTGATGGTAAGTTTGAAGAACTTCAAAGACAGTTAGAAGAATTAGAAAATAAAAAACCTAGTACTAGAATTATAGTAAAAGAAGTTAAAGTTGATAAAAAAGGTAGAAAATTATAAATTATGGCAACAAAAAGAAAAAAGAAAAAAATGAAAAATCCTTGTTGGAAAGGATTTAAAGCTATAGGCATGAAGAAAAAAGGTGGTAAAGAAGTACCTAATTGTATACCAATAAAAAAGAAAAAATGAGTAAAAAAAATAGAGAAAAAAAGTGTGATAGGCTTTGGAAAAATTGGGCTAAAGAATACGGTGAACAAGCAGAAAAAAGTAAATATGCTTATTACTGCGATGGAAAAAAAATATCTGAAAGAACTCAAAAAGGTTCTGATGCTGATGAGTATGACAATCCAATGCCTGACGAGCAAATAAAAAAAGATAAAAAGTAATGTCTGAACCAAGAAAAACTACAAAAGGAAAAGGTCGTAACTTTAGAACTGTAAAAGAAGGTGCTGGTATGACCAAGAAAGGGGTTAAAGAATATAGAAAGAAAAACCCAGGAAGTAAACTTAAAACTGCTGTTACTAAATGTGATGTTAAAGTAGGTACTAAAGCTTACAAAAGACAGAAAGCATTTTGTAGTAGATCTAAGAGTTGGGACGGAGAAAGAGGCAGAGCAGCTAGAAAGCGCTGGTGCTGTAGTAGATTTTAATTAGGAACAATAAAAAACTGGGCACCATACCCAAAGTTCCTGTAACCAAAAAGGGGAAGTCGTAATGACCTCCCCTTTTATTATTTAAAATCTGTAGGTAAATCCTACTGTTAAAAAAAGTGTTCCAGTTGCTATTGCTAACTCATTAGGTCCTAGCTTTGGTTTTTGTTTATGCCAGATCATATTTCCAGCTCCGAAGGACATCATTGCAATGCCTCCGACTATTGCTATTTTCTTTGTCATGTTATTTCACAAGCGCCTCCTGCACAAGCTAATTCACCTGAAAGATCCGTTTCATCTTCTTCTTCTGATATTCTAGTTAAGTCAACATTTTTTAAATGCGCCATAGCCATATCGTAGCTAACTTTACTTATATCTTCAAAAGGTGCTTGAGTATAAGTACCTCCATCATAAGGTAATACAGATAACCCATTATAGTGTTCTCTGTTTTCCCACATCCACTTACCTGCTGCATCCCACTCCTCTTGCTTTAAGCTAACAGTTGCAGATACATTGTGAGTGTTAGATCCTTTTCTATGACCAGGTACAATCCACTCTTGAGCTACCTTTTTTATTCTTTCAAATAAATCAAATGGTGATTCATCTCTTAGTATAGAACCTTTAGGCGCTTTTTGTGGTATACTAATTACAGCAGTGTCATGAGGTCTAAAGAACTCATCTTCAACTAACTCAGGGTGATTTTCCGCTAAATACTTATACATAGACTCGTTTTTACCAACTCTGATCCTACGCGTATAATAATCATTATGCCAAGCATGAATACCAGAAGATGTTCCTAGCGCCAGAGATGTCGTCCCAGCAGGCTTCACGGTTGTACATCTTGCAGCTGGATTAATACCAATAGCTTTAGCTGTCTTTGTATTTTCTCTTTTGACTATACTTGCAGCGGCCTTCATATCCAACTGCAGCACAGCGGCACTCCCGATCCCTGTCATTGATACACCGATAAGGGCGTCCTTCTCTGTCGTTTCTCTCCATACATCTCTTAAATAATGGAAGTCAGTATAGCCAGCTTGTAGTGTACCTATAAAGCTTGCTTTCTTAACTCTATCATTAAAATCTTCTTGTGATTCAAGATCACTAGCATTTACCTCACATAGGTTACAAAACTGGAAAGGTCTTAATGCTATTTCACAGCAAGGATTTGTTCCCCAGTCTTTATCGTTATTAAGATAAATACCTGGTTCACCTGATCCTGATAGCTCTACACGTTTCCATAAATCCATAAAAAACTCTTTGGTTACTTTATGTCTCATTAAAACAGCAGAATTATTTGATCTACCTCTTTGTGGGTCTGTTTCCCACCAATTACCAGATTTAGCTGCAATCATTTCATCGTCTCCTGCAGAGAACAAACTAATTAAAGCTGCTCTACGTATACCACCTGCTAATACAGCATCGGCAATATGGCAGACAACGTCGTGTGCTTCTAAAGTTGTTAATGGTGTACCATCTTCTTTACCATCAAATATACCTTTAATTTTAAGTATACATTCTTTTAATGGTTGAGGCCCTGGTGCTTTACCTCCAGATGTTACGAGCTGAGCTCCCTTTGGTCTAATATCAGAAAAATCAAACTGTACGCTAGATGATCTCTTATCGCCCATATAGGACTTCATAAGAACTTTAATAGCATCAGCCCATCCTTCTATACTATCACCAATTAAAAACCTTCTAGTTCTTTTAACGTAAGGTTTATTAACTATAGGTAACTTAGCTACGTGGTGTTGCTGTACAGAGTAACCTACTCCGGTTCCACCTAATAATAAAAACATTATTTCATGAAAACAATCAATGCTATCAATAGGTAAATAAGCGCAATTATAGACTCGATTAGGCGAGATCTCAATAGGCTTACCTCCAAATTGTAATGATCGCATAGACGGTAAAATCTTCTTTTCATATACTAACTTGTAAGCTTCTTCGATTTGATCAGTTAATGCAGGATACTTTTTAATATGCATGTTTTTATTCCTGGTAACTAATTCAGCCCAAGTTTCTCTACGATTTAACTCAGGTACGAATTTAGCATACTTCATATAAACTGTTATATCACTTAGTATCTTGTTGCTTAACTCCATCTTCTTTTTCTTTTTTTGTTACTTCTTGTTTTAACTTTTCTATCGCCTCATCATAATCAGGCATATGTTTGATAGTTTCTAAAGTTCCTACAGCTAAATCTCTTAGCTGGGTATTTTCATTTATTAATTGCTGTAACACGTTTGTCATAGCTTTAATTTTGTTTTGCATTTCTAACAAAGTGCTTTCTTTCATCTTCCTTGTCCTTTATATTTCTTTTTATATAATATACTAGATTTAGAACTAGATGTTTTAGTTTTAGCATGAACACCTTTTCTTCTAATTTTTACTTTATCTATTTTACTACTTAATTGTTGGCGCGCCATATTTCTCTGAGTATTTCATTAAGTCTTTATATTTTAAATATCCTTTAGCCTCAATACTCCAGTCAATAAACTTTTGTAACTGACGCTCAGCATATTTCCTTCTTGCTAAGTCTTTCTTTTCGAAAGAATTAAGTTCACGGTTTCTTCGCATTCCTTTTGATTTTGAGGTTTGTATAACGTAACAGTCGGTAAGTGTTTATGTACATAAGCTTTAAATAACTTCCAACGTATGGGAAAAGATTCATTAGCACGTCCTTTACATTCAATAATAAAATTATCTCCCACAAAATCTGGAGTATACTTAATATTAAGTATTTTTTTATTACCTCTGTTACGGAACTCACCTTTACCATTACCTTGTCTTTCATAAGCTTCTTGTTCGAAGTTAAAAGAAGGGACAAGCTCGTAAGTTTGTCCCTCATATTGTGCTTTAATCTTAGCTTTTTTAAGAGCTATGTACATATGTTTTTCTAAACCTGAAGCAAATTGTATGCCATCATGTTTAACTTTTTTAGATCTTACCGGACCTTTCTTTCGTTTAAACCGGCGCGACATGATCGTCCCAGTCTAGTTGTGCTGTGCTAGCATGTGAAGGATGTGGTGGTCTAAAACTAGCTTTTCTAGCTTCTTTAATGGCTTCACTACCCAAGTTATCAGCTAGCTCTTCTTTAGCAGCTTGAATATAAAGTATTGCATCCATTAACTCTTCTTGAACATCATTTAAATAACCAGCTAGATCTTTATGACCACCAGTTCTTTCTTCATGTAATGTTCTACCATACTTAGCATAACCAACATCAGAACGTGTAACAAACTTATCACACACTCTTTCTACAACAGGATCCCTGAATAATATAGTTTTACTTTTCATCTTTAACAAATGTTCCGTTAACCATTTTACCAGTTCTTTTAGCTATAACTTTGTATGCTTCGTCTATACACTCTTCAATAGTTGTACCGCCAAGATGAGCCATGTTAGTTAACACGACTACCATATCTCCAATAGCATCTACAAACTCTTCTTGATCATCTTTAAGTACAGCTCTACCAAGCTCACCAGCTTCTTCCATTAGTTTACAGAACTGAGTTTTAGTATCGCCTTTAGTATATAAACCTCTTTCGCCTGCCCAGTCTCTTATAAGCTGGAACCTATTATCAGTGTCCATATATTTTATAGAACCATTTAATGTAGCTCTTTTGTTTAATACATCGTGGTATGCTTGATATGCATCTTCACCAAATGGAAACTTAGGAGTTTTAAAGTATTTAGCAAATGCTTTATTATATATATAACATCTTTCAGTAGTATACTGTGATGTTGTTATATTTTCCATTATCCATTTAATAGTATCCATGTTAATCTCAAACTTACCGTGAGATGTTAACCATGTTTTACCCATGTTATCCATTAACCTACCTTTTAATTTAGATATAGGCACTGGAAATGTTGAGGTTTGTTCGGTTGCGTTTATATTCATTGTTTGGTTTTTTATTTGGTTTATATATAAATCTTTGTATTTTTGTCTGTCAACCCTATAGCCGTAAGATAATTGAAGTTCTAACTCGCGGTCGGATATATAATCTATATCTGTACTTTGTTCTAGAACTTCTACTTCATCTAAGTCGTAACCTTGTTGGTCTACGACTCTAGATATAAGATCACGTGTAACACCTATTTTTTTACCCGGTATATGGTATAAATAATAATTTATTTTATCCATAAATCCTAGCCCTTTCTGTAAGTGTGTTTTGTTCAGGTAACTGATCATCATAAATATGTAGGTTGTGAGCAAAGTGATAATAATTACCCATTTCATATCCTGTGCGTTTAGAGACCATCTCTTGCAGTTTACTGAATTGATATTGATCATTACAGAAACCGAACCAAAGGTCGTTAGAACGCATCGTAACACACATATTTAGTTTATCATCTATAACTGTAAACTGTATAGCATAAGTGCAAGGTGTATCGTGTCTGTATCTGTTCATTTCTTTACCATCATATATAGATACACAAGCTTGTCTTGTATCAGGATTTTCCTTTAACATAGCCACAACTTTATCTAATTGATAACCTCTTTCCCACTGATAGCCATAGTTAGAGTTAACTCTACCATTACCATCAGACATATCTTGCCATATTTTAGGTATCTTACCATATATTTCACCAAGCTTAGCTGTATATGGATCACCTGACAAATACCACTGCCATTCAGCTTCGGCATATTCAAGATTAAAACCTCTAGCTTCATTTTCTATATTTCTTTTCCAAGGTCTCTCAATTGTAAAACCTTGATTAAACATAGCTTTAGTGTTACCAAATCTAATACCTTCTTTAGGTATTACTCCATAATAAAAGTCAAAGACTTCACTTGCTGTTTTAAATTTATATTCTATCATTTACGTTTATTATAATAATACCTATACATTTCAAATAGTTTAGGTAGTATTTCATGTTTTCTATATTCTCCTGGGCTAATCATTTCTTTATTGTTAGCTACAATACGTATTTTCCAAGTAGCATTATCAAAGCCAGGTCCTGCTGCTAGCATACCTATTTTAACTCCATGATTTATACACCATGAATAAGCTTTTTTATCTTCTTCTGTGCGTTTGTATTCTTCTAACTTTACAGTTTTTAATCCCAAGGCATTTGTTCTTCAAGGCCTGGCATTTCATGTGGTACAAAACAACCTGATCTAGGTTCCCAAGTAAAATGAGCTTCAGCACCGTTTTCACCTAAGTTTTGGAACTTAACTTTAAGTACCTTAACTTTAGTTGTTTTAGCTTCATAATCTCTATGAACCAATAAACCGTGATAACTAGCATCATACCATTCGCCACCGCCTTTTATATTATACATTGTTGGCTCTTCAATTTTACCATCTTGGCCTTTATACATCTTTGTTGGATGTGCTACAATAAAAACTAATACATCATACTTTTTTGCAAAAGTTTCAATTTTAGTTAAATATTCCATTGTGTAACGGTTAACATCCTCTGTTTGGCATTCAGTGTCTCTAACTTTATTATATGGATCAATAACAAGGCATTTAATACCTTTACGTTTAACTAGCTCAGCTCCTTTACGTAGTACTGATTCTAATGTATAACGCTCCATATCAATAAAGAAAAAGTTATCATTAACATGATTAGCTACTTGATTCCATTTGTCACCGCCAATATCGCCTTTGTTAGGCATATCTCCCCATACTTTACGCATTAACTTATGTGCATGTAAATATGTAGGAGCATTTTCAGGAGATGCAAACGCTGTTTTCCAACCATACTCTTTATTATAACCTACACACATTTGATCTACAAAATCTGACTTACCTGAACTAGGTACACCTGTTACGGTTATAAATTGTTTAGTATACGTAGAAAATATATTATCAAAGTTATGTAAACCTATTTGAAAACCACGTTTAAAACCATTACGAACAAAGTCTGTAACTTCATCTTCAATGTCTCTAAATGTTGTAACATTTTCAAGAGGCACAGGGTGTGCTATATCAATACGTGACATTAGCTCCTTAGTACCGTGTTTAACTAGATATTCATTTGCATCTTTGCAATCATCAAATGTAGCTATAAAACAAACTTCGGCTCCAAGCCTACGTATAAGCTCTGCTTGTAGAGCTAAACCTGGTGGATCATCATCGACTGCTATGATTATCTTTTTCTTATCTTCAAAGTAATCAATACAATTATCTAGATAATCTAGGTTGTTTGTATTTAATGTAGCACCATTTGGCACAGATATAACAGGAGTATAACCTGACTCGTGTAT
>WLWG01002781.1_pt1 | contig 12784 bp, 22 predicted proteins | sample 6712871 | NCBI WGS metagenome assembly WLWG01 (sample SAMN12718693, study PRJNA515312) | sponge metagenome | isolation source: marine sponge | host: Mycale hentscheli | place: New Zealand: South Island, Marlborough, Capsize Point | collected 2003-05-01 | reverse complement strand
CATATTCTTCATGGAGGGCCCACTGATCATCGTGACCCTTGCGATATAATCGAACCCCTACTGAGCCGACAACGCGACCATCTTCTACTGGTAACGTGCAAACTCGTATTTGCTCAATTATATTAGGCTCAAACTCATCTACACTTTCTTCGGATACCGTTTCCATAATGCGAAATTGGGTAAGCGTTGGAACATTGTCGATCACGTCCGTCTTAAACCCAAGCACTTCTTCTAAGGCAATGCTAACGAAATAAGGCCGAAAGTTGCCAGCTTGGGCTTGCGCCCTTGTTAGCTCACCTCTAGCCGGGCTATCGACCATAATAAACGATATGCCAGATGTTTGAGCGTCATCGAACACGCCACGCGAGAACTGTGATAAATCACGCCCCTGCAAATCAATGTTATATGCCCATAGGTCTAAGTCAGTGCCCGTCTCCGCAAGGGTTATGGGCATCTCAAAGACCTTGCCCGACAAGTCATCAACTGTTTTGCCAACGCCGTCAAACAGCCAAGTCGATGCTAACCGTGCATCGTAATCATCTTCTGTTTCCTGTGGGAACTTTGGCAGATATTCCTCGCCCTTGCCGCGCATATGTGCGCCACCCTTCATCAAATCTCGACAAGGAGCAGACGCTTTAAGCATATCCGTTACCTCTGGGGAGCGCTGTGCAACTGAGTTACTCATATTCTAATCACCATCTTTCCAGCAGCCTGAGACTTAATCAGAGGCGCAATAGCATATCGAACTGCGTCAGGCGCGTGATTGTTTGCATCTACCACATCAGGTAATATATCGCCAGACAGCTTGTCTATCTTGTGGCTGTACATTCTGAAATCGTCGATCGTGCCTTTGCAATTTGGATGTATTATGACAGATTTAAAGCCACGAATAAACCTAATTCCTTCAGCAATTGAGTTAGGCCACTTTTTTACGCCTTCCATGCGAGGAAATCCGTGGCGCTGTAAATACGATATTGTCTTGGGTTCTGCACTATCAGCCCTACAAACATATTGATCAAACTCTGGGATAACGTTGCAAATAAAGCGATGCGTATCGTCGATCTCGATGCCAACACCATATGCTTCTTTCTCAATAAATAGGGTTTCATCATGCACCCAGCATTTAACCGCAACTAACGGATCTGGCCTAAAGCCAAAGTCCACGCCCATATATGGCCCCTGCCATGTTTCGTCAGGGTAAAACTGATCTATGTGCCATTTGCCAAAGAACACTTGGGCATCACTGTTCTTTAAGTATGCACCATCCCAAATATGTGAATAGGTTGCGGCGTCCAATCGCGTTCTTTCCCTACTGCGTAAAGCATCGAGGCCACTGGGGAAGAATGGATTGTCTTGCCAGTTAATTTCGCAAATTAAAGAACTCTCTGGTGGTGATTTGCGGAAACGTTTATCAACAGGACTGTTTTCGTTTCTTGGGTTCCATATTGCCCAAATTTCAGATTTTACGGTGCGAAAGACTGTTGCCTCTAACGCTAGCCAGCTATCTTCTGGCACATCTTCAGCTTCCTCAATTATTGTCAAATCAATACCAGCCAAAGATTTAATGCTAGAAGTATTGTGGCGCAGCCCACGAAATACGAACTCGGTTCCATTCTTTCCACGAAGATAATCAACACCAACGTCGTAATGCTCTGCCATCCAAGGCGTTCGCTCGATAGCATCCTTTAGTTCCCGGTGGAAACTATCCTTGATGCTAACTTGTAGCTCACGGGTGCAAAGGATGCGTAGAGGCTCCATATATCCCCAGAACGCAGCCATCATTGCAGCGGATTGAGACTTTGCAGAACCACGACCACCATACATAGCCCGATACTGCACCGACCCTCTATCTGGCTCGAATACGTCCAGAACCTTATCGGGCAGATTAATCGCTGCTTGCGTCATCTGGTTTTATTCCACGCAGAACAACAGTTTTGGGCGGCGTCATTGTCCCATCGCTTGATTGATGGTCAAAGTCTTGTTTGTCTCGCCAATCCTCAGAAAAACGGTTTCTCATCTGCAAACTATAGCTGTTGGCATTGAACCCGGACACCTTGCCAAACGTGCCAGCGCGACCGCCTTTTTCCCACCATACTTGAGAATTTAGCTTAAAACTCTTGATGGCGTCAGAAAATTTGTCATGAACTCGACCCCATTCATAGAATGTTTCCTTGGAAATGCCCAACATTTTACACGCCTCAACGACACCTTCACCGTTGTTTCCATACGCCGAAAGCCTGTCTGCCATCTCATCTTTATATTTGGACGGCCCTTTTGGGCCTCTCTTATCTGCCATTATGCAACCTCACGTTCTGCCTTGAGTTCGTCGTAGGTTTGGCCTGTCGATTGCAGTGTAGCTTGTTCGCCCGTAAAGTTCTGCCATCGTTTAATGGACACATCAACATAAGCTGGTGACAATTCAATACCACGGCCCTCTCGTCCTAATTTCTCAGCAGCTATGATAGTTGTTCCCGTTCCAAGGAAGCAATCAACAACGCCACGACATCTATTCATCAAATCTCCTATTACAAATTCGGGTAGATGAACCGGGAAGGTAGCCCCGTGAATTGCGGCAAATTCATTATTTCTTTGTGGAGGTGCTTGGTAAACGTTTGAAAACTTACCTTGCCAAGATGAAAAGGGAACAACTCGGCTCGCGTTTTCTTGCCTTGCTAAAATCACTAACCACTCAAATCTACTTGCCATTATTCCTTGCTGAATATGCGGAGCGGCGTGGCCTTTATCCCAAGTCATAACGTCCACAAGATGCGAAGAAAAACTATTCATCCAATTAAGCAAAGCACGTTTCGCGCCAGCTAGAGGCTGCACATTAAACATCATCGCTTCTACATAAGGCAACGCCGAAGAAACGGTATCGCTTAAAAGGCCAGAATATTCATCAGAGGAAAGGTCATCTGAAAATTTGTCGTAAAATTGGCCCCTTTCAGATGATTTTTTATTACCGCTAAGTTTTGAAGAGCCGCTTGTGTTATATGGTGGAGAAGTAAACAGAATAAAGCCTTCGCCAATTTGTAATTTGTCCCAATTTTCTGTGATTGTTGCGTCTCCACATACAATACGATGCCGACCTAGAATCCAAACATCGCCCTCAACCGTAACAGGGGTCTCCGGTACATCTGGAACAGCATCTTCGTCGGTTAATCCTTCGGCTTGATCTACCGGGAACAATTCGTCAATCTCGTTAAGATCGAACCCGGTCAGTTCAAGATCGAAGCCTAACTCTTTAAGTTCCGCAAACTCTACGCCCAACGCTTCGTTGTCCCAATCAGCATTCAAAGCAAGTTTATTGTCAGCAATAACATAGGCTCGACGCTTGGCCTCACTCCACCCAGTTGCAGTCATGCAAGGAACATCATCAATACCCAATTTTTGTGCCGCCATGATGCGACCATGACCAGCAATAACATTTGCGTTTTCGTCGCAGAGTATCGGCATCGTCCATCCCCATTCGCGAATGCTGGCTGCTATTTGACCAACTTGCGCTTCGCTATGGGTGCGGCTGTTTCTTACATATGGAATCAACTCCGATATATTACGCCTCTCAACTTTGTCGGCGGGCCAATCCATTTTGTTCTCCGTCTAATTTATACTTGCACAGCATAAACAAAATTTAACTGTTGTCTATCGCATGGGCGTCACGAACCAACTCTAATATAAATTCAGCGAGGTTCTCACATCCAAGCACACGGGTTTGTGTGGCAAGCCAATCCACCTGTTCGTCTGTTAGAGAGTCACAAATTGAGGAAATAGATCCGAGCTTCATATAATTTTTATGATGGCTTCCGCTTGAAATTGGCTTCACTTTACGAGGCTCAAGAATTTTTGCATCACGCCCACGCCGCAAAGCACTATTAACTTTGCCAAATTTCCACCCTGATTCTGTAACGATTTGTTTAGCCGACAACCCATTTTTAGACATATCCCAGATTTCTAGGGTATCAGGACTTCTGTCGTAATCTCGCATCATTTTACCTCGCTTAATTCTAAGTTGACCAAAATATAATCCAAGTGCTCCACATAATAATCCAGATGGGCGGCACTCATTATTGTTCGCAGCGCTTCAAGATGCGCCTTCGCCATTGCAACATTAATCATCTTTCCGACCCATCTTTTTTAAATCAGCCTCAAGCTCTTCGATAACAGCCAAAAGTTGTTTAAATGTTGGCGGTTCATAAACGTCGGGCCTACTTATATATGCCTTAAGTCGATCCATTATTTTCTTATCCATTGGTTATTTCCTTTTCGATTATTTCCAGTAAGGCCAAAAGTTCTTCGATCTGCATTTTAAGATTATGTCGGTATCGCCCACTGGCAGATTGCTTCATTACCGTTAAATTTTGACGCATAAGTTTAAGCGCTGCCGTTCCACTTGTCATTTCGTTAGGCTTTCTGGTCTGAGCCTTGGACGCGAAGAACAGCCCATTTCTACCAAGCATTTCCCATCCGTATAAAAAAGATGAGATCCGATAGATCCAACGGGCGTCAGAGAATGCCGCCAGCGTGGCTTAACGGCCTTCGTGTGGTAGAAGGTAGCCCCATGCCCCAACGTATCGCCTGAGAGCGCTTGTGCGGCGATCTCTTGCGCTGTTTGCCATGCTTTGGCCTCGCGTGGCTTCTCGTCCGCTCCATCGCAGTAGAAGCTAAATTGACAAGCGCGAGGTTTCGACACTGGGGCTCGATGCTCTTTTACAACATCGCAAATAGTGCTTGGGAAGTCTGGATGCTTTGCCCTGTTGACTACGACTTCTGCGATAGCAAGCTGCGCATCTAGCGGTTCTGATCTACCCTCAAAATACACCGCGATGGCGAGGCAAGTGGCTTCGACAATCATTGATCATCTCCACCAACAAAGTCATCCGCCGATTTAGCCCATAAAATCATGGTTGCACGTTTTAGCCCTACACGACCATAAACATCTGCTTTGGCAATACGCCCGGCATTAAACAAGCGCATTGCGCTATTTGCTGCGGTTCTGGCATCTGCGCCTATGAAGTTGCCAAGTTCTGTGGATGTGCAGTACATCTGATTACAAATATATTCATAAACCGCTTCATCGCGACTTTCTGCGTTATACGAATTAAGCGCGTCAGCGGCTGCGTGGATTTCGGCTGGCATTGTCTGCCAACTAGCAGCGCGTTCTACCTCAAGGTCGCTTTGCGTTGGAGTTGTATCTGACAACTGAGCATCGTCACTAAACGAAACCGCCAACCATTGCGTTCTGTCTCGATGATGCTGGTCTGGGTTTGGCACAACCTGTATTTCGCGACGATCGCCTAGCGTTAGAATTTGATCGATAACAACGTGCGGTGGGATGAAGATCTGATCGCCTTCGTCTGTAATTGCGAACGCAAAACCTCGCGGATGAGCATTCGATATTGTTGCTGATATTATCATAATTATTTCTTTCGTTGGTTATCCCAAAGCCGAGTAATTTCAGCTTTGAGTTTTTCTTTCATTGCTTCGGGATATGCCTCGATGGCAATACGCCGTTTATTTAAATCTCGCATTCCAAGGATATAACGTGCGGCAACTTCGATAATCTGACGCTGGCAAGCATTAGAATATGCTCGCTGTGTCTTGGTGTCGGGCAAATATGCTTTGCCCATCCCAATCGCATCGCCGTCACGCCACGGCCTCAAAACGGTATTTCGTCATCAAGGTCGCTTAACGGTGGAGCTTGATCGTAACTAGTAGAGCCGCTATCGCGCTGTTCGCCGCCACCCATGAAGGTTAGGTCTTGAACCGATACAGTCAGGCTTCCATTACCCTCATATACGTTAACGCCGGGACGCCCAGATAGAACCAGCTTTGTCCCTTTGCGAATGTGCGAGGCAAGGCTTTCAGCACGTTTGCCCCAAACTGAGCATTGCACCCAAGTCGCTGGGCGTTTGTTGCCAGATTTATCTTTGCCGTTGTCCACAGCCACAGAGAAGCCAAGAACCTCATCGCCTGATTTTGTGCGGCGAAGTTCTGCGTCGCGGCCTACGTTTCCAGCTATTGTTAGATTTATCATTTATTATTCCTAATTTGTTGGTTTTCGAGCGAATGCTCACTTTCGCACATTAACTTAGCATCGCATTCTATGCAAGTTTTGTTTTGCAACTACTCAAAGCGTTTAGCGTTAAACCCTATTTCTTGCATAATTTCTGACGCTCTATCAGCGCTGATGCGTTCACGATCTGGCTTTGGTTGTTGCTTTGGTAGCTGCGCTGCGACTTTGCGACCTCGCGCTTCCTTCATCACGGCAAGTATATGACCAGCGTTTGGTTTCTTATTTGGGTTTTCGTTTCGCCATTTACGCAATGCCCAGACGATTTGCTCTTGCGTCCAATCCTCTAGCGCATCGCACCAATCAGCCATTATGCCAGCCTTAACCTGATCTGGCGGCGTCGATTGCCAATAGCCATGCAAAATAACCTCAACCTCAAAAGCAATCTTGGCTCGGTGATCGACCCGCTCTTGCGGCGAAAGCGATTGCGTCAAGCGTGGCGTGGCGGCTGGTATCTTCGTCGTCGGTAGGTTCATCGTTCCATCTTTCTCCGTTGAGCCATGTTGAGGCATGAGGGATAAATTTTTGTTCCTTGGTTGATAGTGCTGGCAACTGGCTATTCAATCCAGAAGAAATTTGCTCGATGCTTGCTTTTTTCATAGCAGCAACAAATGCCTTCTCAGCCTTGGCTTTGCCGATCTTGCGTGGATAAGCTGACCAGAAATCAGCAAAATGATCTTTATATATATTATCTGTTTTTATATCTGGTTTATTATCTGGTATTGGTTGGCGATTTTGGGCCAATCCATTGGCGATTTCTGGCTGATCCATTGGCGATTTTTGACCAATGGAATCATCAAGCCATTCTGCACTTATTGCTGGTGAATACCAATTCGTCTTGTCGTAATTTGCAGCGTTGTATTCACCCTTCAAGATCAAGCCACTATCAACCAGCTTGTAAAGTGCAGTTTTGATCTGACTCTGTGTAAGATATGAGAACAGATTACCAAAAGCTGTGCGGCTGTTATATGTCCACACATAACCATCTCTTATGTTTCTCTTGTTCGCAGCATTCTTTTGCGTCCACCAAACAATGTTCTGATAAAGAACAGCGGCATTGACGCCAACCTTCTTTGCAATTTCTGGATCGAAGCTGTGCATCGACGTTTCCCTTTCTTTTTGTAGAAACGCCGAGAACAGTGTGCTACACTGCTCTCAACGCATCCTGTTCTGCGTTTAGCCTAATCGCATCTCCTCCCAGCGAAAAGGCCACCTTGGGCGGGTTGAGCGCCTGTCAGCGTTCCCCGCCCATTCTTAAAATCCGACGTCATCCTGTACATTCACCATCGTCAGCTTGGCAAAAGAATCCTTCAATGTCGAAAACAAAATCACCCTGACGATCCAGATTGTCCCTAATCTCTTGGTATGACACGCCGTCATATCTGAATGTGTGACCAAACTCTTTCTCTAAATCCGCCCACCATTGCATTCGATCTGGATGATCTCGCCACATTTCTGCAAGTTTTAGCTCACTCTTTAAAAAGCAGCCATCACAATTTGAGCGCGGCGTGACGCCATTAATGAGTGGTAGCTGCAAATCAAACGCTAGATTTTGTTTTGTCCAAAATTCTGCCACGTCCATTTTTGTTTCGCCTGCGTCGTAAACGGGAAACCAATTTGTCCAGCGATTGTCTTTACTATCTTTAACACGTCTGGCTTCATCAGCGCGGATACCTACTGTGTTCGTCCAGTTCTTCCAGCCTTGACTAACGAGGTAGCGCTTGATGGTCTTGACCTTTAGCTCTTCAGTGCATTTTCTGCGCATTGTGTTTGGGATGTACTTGCTTTCTCTTATCAGCGCCTCAAGCGGCTCACCGTTTCTAGATGCTGAGTTATGATTTACGACCTCAAATTTAGGCATAGGCTTTATGTATTCCAGCCATGTAATTGGCACACTCCACCTGTCTGCGCACTCTTGCACAAAATCCAGTGTCTGTGACATCTCTCTACCTGTGTTGGCAAACACAACTTTTGCTCTGTCTGGCAAATCGCCGTTTGCCTCTAATATTTGGTGAAGCATATAGCCTGACGTTCTACCGCCTGAGAAACTTATTAAAACATTACCTTCTGGCAATTTATACATCATGTCACCTTCAAATTTAAACCCATCGCAAGTGCGACGGCATAACGAACCTCGAAATCCCTTGTCCACATTCCCTTGCTATCCTCAAGCACTTCTATGCCGTTTTCAATATAGGCAAAGTCAACCGTTAGGCGCATCTGACGGCCTGTCTTGGTTAATAGTGGTCGATACTGCCCCATAAGATCGACCCGCACCTGACGGCGTAAATTGCTTATTTCCCCAGCCCTTTCCATCAACTGCAAATCGATCCATCGCTGGGCCTCTTTCTTGCTGTCGAATTTAACATCGCCAACGATTGTTTTCTTTGCGCCATATTTATTTCTTGATGGCTTGCGGAAAAAGCGTTGATTCATTTCCACCCGTCCATAGGCACGACTCCGTCCGTTAGCTGTTCAATCCTTTTGCGAACTGCGCGATGAGGTTGCGTTTGGCCAGCCAACCAGCGCGAAATAGACGATGGGTCAACGCCCAACTCATTTGCAAACCAGCCTTTTCGATAGCCGCTGGATTTAAACCAGCCGCGAAATAACTCTTTAGAATTAGCGTCATCCATTGTTTTTCTCCGTTTAGATGCGGCCATAATATGCAAAATTAAATTTGATGCAATGCAAAAAATCTGTTGCAGATGCTAATTTATGCGCGTAAAACAATTCTACAACAAACCAATCAGGAGGATATTTATGCAAAAGTTTGTAGAACGCGACGGCAAGATTGTTGCAAATCGCGCTTGGGTTACGACCGAGGCTTGGGCAACTATTAAACGCTTTGAGTCCGATGACTTTAAAATGCCATTGAGCCATGCGATGCAAGTGGCTTGGGAGGACGCTAAAATGGAAGTGGGCGTTCAGAATAATGCTCGCGTCAAGATTGACCAAATCAAACAGCTTGCAACCGTTGGAGCTGATCGATTGATCGAGATGCGCAACCAAATCGAAAACATTGATCGCCAAAGTTTCGAGGACAAAGAACGCTTGTCCGAAATTCGATTGGCAATGCTTTATGTATAGAGGAAAGGATATGAACATCAAAAATATAATTGCCGACCTAATCGGCCTCATCGCAATCTTTGGGGCTGGTTATGCCCTGCTAGTAATCGGATATGGAATAGGATATTAAAAATGACAACTATCGCAACAGCATTAGCCGCAGCCCAGATCAACATGGGCAAGGCTCTCAAACAATCCAGCAACCCTCACTTCCGCAGCAAATACGCCGATCTAGGCAGCGTAATGGATGCTTGCTTGCCAGCGCTTAACGAGCAAGGCATTGCGGTGATCCAGCCAACAGGCGAGGACGCCATAGGGCGTTACGTCCAGACCACATTAATACACGGCGAAAGTGGCGAGGAATTATCCTGTCGCGTTCCGTTGATTATCAATAAGCAAGACATGCAAGGATATGGCAGCGCAGTCACATACGCTCGACGCTATGGCCTGATGGCGATGGCTGGCATTGCGCCAGAGGATGATGATGGCAACGCAGCAACTAAGGCTGCGCCAAAGCAGCTAGAAAAGATCAGCGAAGATCAATTCCGCACTGTTCAATCATTGATCGAAAAAGCCAACGCCGACGAAAATAAAGTGCTTAATTTCTGGAAAGTGGACAATTTAAGCCAGCTAACATCCAAACAAGCTGGTGACGCGATAACTATGCTGAATAAAAAACTTACTCAGCCGGAGGGATAACTAATGGAACAACGGACGCCCGAATGGTTCGCGGCACGTTTGGGATGCGTAACAGCATCCCGGACAGCCGACGTAATGGCTAAAACCAAGAGTGGATATTCCGCAAGCCGTGCAAACTATATGGCCCAGCTTATTACTGAGCGACTAACCGAGACGCCAAGCGAAGGCTTCACTAGCGCAGCGATGCAATGGGGAACAGACACTGAGCCACAAGCGCGAATGGCGTATGAGTTGCTGACAGGCGCTGACGTTGTAGAGGAAGCCTTTGTGGTACATCCAACCATCGAAGGCTTTGGTGCATCCCCTGACGGGCTTGTAGGCGCTGACGGAATGCTTGAGATCAAATGCCCCAATAGTGCGACGCACATTGACACACTTCTATCAGAGAAAGTGCCAGCTAAGTATATCACTCAGATGCAAGTACAGATGCTTTGCGCTGGGCGCAGCTGGTGCGATTTCGTCAGCTTTGATCCACGCTTGCCCGGCGATATGAATTACTGGTGCAAGAGGATCGAGGCCGACTCAGAACGCCACGCCGAGATCGAGTCCGAGGTGATAAAGTTCCTTGCTGAGATCGATGACAAAATAACAGCGCTTAAGGCAAAGTTTGGCGATGCCGTATAAAGTTCGCCTCACTGGTTCACGCCAGCGGATGTATGCCCACCAACTGATCGACGCTGCGCCAGACCAATCTACTGTCACTATCGTTGGTGGTGACAGAACAATCGATCAAAACGCTAAGATGTGGGCCATGTTGACAGATGTGGCCTTATCACGCCCAGAAGGGCGTAAGTGGACGCCAGAAGCGTGGAAGTGCGCCTTTATGCACTCACTAGGCCATCAGGTACAGTTTGCGGATGGGCTGGATGGCTCTGGCCCGTTTCCACTTGGCTTCAAAACGTCCCGGCTCAACAAGTCGCAAATGTCAGACCTGATCGAAGTCATATATGAATATGGATCACGGCATAATGTCGTTTGGTCAGAATAATAATTTAAAATATGTGCATTTTCCACTTGCACTACAGGGCCAGATGTCCTATTATACTTGTATAGGGCAATGAAGCCCGCCACTTAGGAGAACACAAAATGACAAACGAAGTTTACAGTGATACCGTCAAAAGCATTCGCCTCTCAGAAAATCGTCAAAATTATTGGGACGCGATAGAAGCGGTTAATGAGGCCAAACGCGCTCACATAGATGCGCGTGATAAATTACGTGAAGCCGAGTCCAAAGCAAAATTTATCAGAGCGGCCCATGATCCTCGATTTAGCCATTCTCGTGTGGACTATTTTATGGGGAAACCTTCAAGTGTTCGCATTTATATCAGAGACCCAAAAATTCCATCAGGCGTTTGTTTAGCTGTATCTTTGGATTTTGATGAGGGAACTAAAATATTAGATGCTGCAAAAAAGGCTTTCCCACTTTCACCGACTGAGGGTTTGTATAAATCTAACGCATAAATAACAGGGGCTTCGGCCCCTTCACTTTTTCAAGGAGTAAAATATGACACCAGAACAATTCAAAGCAGCGCGTCGTGCGCTTGGATACAGCCAGAGAGCGCTTGCCGCCGAATGGGGCATGGGCAACAACGCTGGGAGAACAGTTCGCCGCTGGGAAGCCTTAGAACGGCCTCTCAGCCCTATTGCATCTTATGCAATGCAACTGATGCTTGATGCAGCAAATATAGAGAGGATCGAAAATGTTTAAATTCGTGATGCGCCCCAAGGCCAAACGGAAACTTGTTAAAATAACCGAAGAACGTGCCGATATTGAAAAGGCTATTAAACGAGCAAGAAAAAACAAACAACGTGTTTCAGATCTATATGCTCGCGCTCAAGAATTGACAGTTGAAGCGCATCGATGGGAACGATATTTGAAATGAGCTTGACAGGCAAGGCTCCGCTCGGACTAAAAAAGCCAAAGCCAAAGCGCGGCACAAAAGCTGGCATGGAGCATATGCACCGTGTCAAGCAACTGCCGTGCGTCATTTGCCACAAGCACCCACCATCTGATGCCCATCATGTCTTTTGCGACAGGTTTGGATCTAGCAAAGCGAGCGACTTCGATGTCATACCGCTTTGCAAAGAACACCACCAGCATGGGCCAGAAGCCATCCACAACGCCAAAAGGTCATGGGTGGAAAAGCATGGGCCAGACTACGCATTTTTGCCATTGGTTAAAGAATGGCTAAGTAATTGAAATCATTTACAAAATAAGCTCGAAATGAGGGCCATCGATGAAGGGTCTACGGCCCTCTGATCTGCGTAGGTCTACGTAACTATTCATAGCCTCTTCCATTGTGCCATCCCAATTGCGTATATCGCCAACGCTCCAAGCAGCGCCCCACTTCACAGCAACGCCAGCCATGTCAGCGCCTTCCTTCATAGCATCAGCTAAGTCATCGTATACGTGCAACTGCCATGAACCTTTGCCCCCAACATAAGCCATAAGATCAACGGCATGGCCTGTCAGGTGCTTCGATTTCATAGTTTGGCTTGCGCCTTTGGCAACAAGTTCTTTTTGCATCTCTAGCGTTCTCAGCCCTTGGATAACACCAAAGTCAACTTTCGTTGCAGTGATTGCGTGATTAACGACAGCGACTAAGCGTTCATCTACACCTTCTAGCCTATCGAGGCTCCGTCGTGATAATTTAAATCCCATTGTATTCTCCTTACTTTATGCCAGCCATATAGAGCTTAACTTCAATCTCTTTAAGCCTGATTTCCATTGCTCTGACTCTAGCAATAGCGTCTGCCACTTCTGGTGGCGGTTGAAAATCGTCAATCCAGTCATCGTTTTCTGTGATCTCTTCCCAATGCATAGCTTGCTCATGCTCAAGAAACGCCAGACGCTCGATGATACCGAAATAAGCCCAGACGGAAATAGCTGTCGCAGCAATCAACGCCAATAGGTTTTTAAGCGGTATTGTAAATTCTGATGTCTCC
>WLWG01002779.1_pt1 | contig 12813 bp, 14 predicted proteins | sample 6712871 | NCBI WGS metagenome assembly WLWG01 (sample SAMN12718693, study PRJNA515312) | sponge metagenome | isolation source: marine sponge | host: Mycale hentscheli | place: New Zealand: South Island, Marlborough, Capsize Point | collected 2003-05-01 | reverse complement strand
TCTAGTTCACCGTAACATATCTGAAAAAGATGTTAAATGTGCTCAAAAAATAAGGAATTAGATGTTGCATCAGCTCGACCCTTACGCTTATTACGTACACATCCTCAAGCGTATTCCTCATTGTCAGATGGTGGAAGACTATCAACAACTCTTGCCTTGGAATGTGCAACTGACTTAAGCGTCGGCTTACGCAAACTCAAACCAGATGAAAAGTTCCGATAATGACTGAGCCAATCCATTTGCTTAGGACAAAGAGCCCGCGGCTCAAAGATAACCTGTCGCTTTACGAAGTGGGAGTGTGTGGATTTTTCGGCGCTTACCATTGATGATAAATCCGATGAACGATGTTAGAAGAGGCACTCACAATGAAATGCTGTTACTGTTAACGGTCATTGTGTGATTCATAGAGATCCTTTCATTTCTCTTAGGGCAAGCAACGCAATATTTTCTGTAGGAATATTTCCATCCTCCAGAAGTGTGCGCTTCGGCCACCCCTTGAGTTGACTGCAATTCGGGGCTTTGCCGATTTTAGGTTTTCTTGCCTTAACGATCATATGTACATCCAACTCTTTAATAGTGTTCCTGTATATACCCATACGCCTTTTCAAATAGTTCCTGTTCTTTATGGAGCTTGTATTTAAAAAGCGTTTGCCGCAGCACCTTCTGGATTTCTTTTTGCCCTGCGTGCGTGCTTTGCCAGCCGTCGAAACGGGTTGCCCTTACAATCTTGTCGATGTCCTCAACCACATTAGCGATGATCTGCGGAGTGGTGCCGTTCCTCAGCTCAAGGAATATCTCCGTCAACGCCTGTTTGTCATCTGAAATAACCTCTTCATGAGTCTCATTTTCGAGGCGAACCATATCTCGGGCGGCATCAAGAAGTTCCTTCAGCCAATCAAGACTGCTCAGAACACCGGCTTCATATTTATCCTTGAGTCGCTCAAGGCGTTGCCCCAGTTCTTCAAAGCGAGGATCATTCTTCGAGCGGACCTTTACCATAAGTGACAGGTTCAGTTTCTTGGCCTTTTTCTTTTTCTCTTCTTCGGTCAGTTCAAAGACCGATTCCGCATCCATCACCAACTCGTCGATGTCATCTCTGATTCGATCAATCTCGGTGTGTTCATGAATCAGTTTGATGGTTTCCTGTCCAAGAGATTCCCAAAGCAAAGATCCCAATCCGCCGACAGGCTTAGTCGACTCATAGACCTGCGCCAGCCAGCGATAGTCCTTGCGGAAAGAATTTAGATATGGGTCGGGCGTTATCGCTTCCCAGAAGCGTTTCAATACATTGAATTGCGCGGCAAAGGCATCTTTCTTTTCATTGCCAACCAGACAATCCTGCGCGGCAATCAAGCCTTCATAACCTTCAACCGTTCGATCAACGCCCGGGAAGTACTCCAGGCATTTTCCGATGGCTTCAGGGAATAGCTTTTTGAATGCCTCAACGCTTTCCACCACGCCTTCGATTTCCTTGGGATCGTAATTCAATGCTTTGGCGACATTTTCAAACACCCCGAGGTAATCAATGATCAAGCCGTGTTTCTTAGTCTCACTGTAAAGACGATTGGTTCGGCACATGGCCTGAAGCAGGGTATGATCCCGAAGCGGTTTATCCAGATACATGCAGTAGCAGATCGGTGCGTTAAACCCGGTAAGTAGCTTGGCTGTTACCACAATTACCTTCAGCGGGTCGGAAGCGTCACGGTACCGATCAAGAAGTTGCTCTTGAACCTCAGGGCTGGCGTCAATTCCCTGCCAGCGTTTGAAATCGTCTTTTTCAACTGGAAGATCGAGTTTCTGCCATTTAAGCCAGTCGGACGCGATTTTCTTCGGCTTACCGTTCTCGTCCGTTTCTTCTTCAATGGTGCCCTGTGAAATGTTCATGACCACTTCAACCGCATCTTTCCCAAGACGCTTGCAGAGGAGGTAATACATCTGCACCACGGCATCCCGGTCATACACCACGACCATGCCTTTGAACTGTTTTGGCTCCACATGGGTTTTGAAATGATCCGAGATGTCATCTGCTATGGCGGTGATGCGTTTGGGAGCCTTCAGCAGGTGAGCAAGCTTCCCGGCTTTCTGCGAGAGAAAGGTTTTCTCCTCTTCGCTCAGGTTGTTCTGCTCTGCCAGTTCCTCAAATTCCTTGTCAATCGTCTCCCGGTCGATGCGTAACTCAACCAGTCGAGGTTCAAATTTGACAGGCAGTGTGGCCTCATCACGGATAGACTGTTTATAGGAATAGCGATTGAGGTATCTGTCCGGATCATTGGGAGCGCCGAATAGCTTAAAAGTGTTTCGTTCAAGACCTGAAATGGGTGTACCGGTCAAACCGAAGAAAAAGGCGTTCGGCAGCGCCCAGCGCATCTTTTCACCCAGACTGCCTTCCTGCGTACGGTGTGCTTCGTCCACCAGCACAATGATATTGTCCCGGGGATTCAGGCCGTCTGTTTTGTGTTCATCAATTTCCACTTCGTCGAATTTGAACACAGTGGTGATTAGGATCTGGCGGGAATCCTGTTTGAGTTCCAGAGCCAGCATCTTGCATGATTTTACCGGCGTGACATTTTTGACAGCGGCATTGTTAAACACAGAGTTGATCTGACTATCCAGATCTACGCGGTCTACTACAATCACCACTGTTGGATTTTTCAGGTCGGGATCTGCCTTGAGCATCTGCGCCGCAAACAGCATCAAGAATGATTTACCGGAACCCTGAAAATGCCAGATCAGCCCCTGACGGGCATCCTGTGTCTTTACACGCTCCACAATGGCCTTGGCAGCTTCATACTGCGGGTAGCGAGGCAGAATTTTGGTCTTGAAACTCGGTTTGCTTTCACCTTGTTTGACCGTTGAGAACACCACAAAGGATTGTAGGATTTCCAGTAGCGTCTTCGGGTGCAGCAGACGCTCCGCACTCTTCAGCACGGTGCGCATGTCCTGCGGGATTTTTTCCCGGTCTTCAGTACTGTGCCACGGAGCCCAGTCCTTGAAGCGGGCACCGATTGCGCCGTAATAGAAGGTCTTTCCTTCTGACGCAAAGCAGAGCAGGTTCGGTACAAAAAAGGTTTTCTGGTTTTCCCAGTAATGCTTTTGTCCACCCAGAAAATCCGCTGCACCATCTTGCCAACTGATGGCATTGCGCACCGGTGTTTTTACCTCACCGATCACCAACGGCAGCCCGTTGACATAGAGTACTAAGTCAAAGTAGCAGTCTCTCGTGCCGGTAAACTGAACCTGCTGACTGACCACAAAGTGATTGTTCTGCGGGGTGTCGAAATCAAGCAGATGAATGGTGATGTGTTCACCATCCTTGCCCAAAGGCATGGATATGCGTCCCAGCAGCCAGTCCTGAAAAATCTCATTGGCCCGGATAAGCCCGCTGTAACCCGCTTCCAGCAACACGCCACGCAGACGGTGAATCACTTCATCCGCCAGATTCGGATTGGCTGCCAGTGGTTTGTTCAATCGGCACAGCGCATCTTTGAGCCAGGTATCGACAAAGACATCCTGCGGCTGCTTGCCGTAGAGCACCAGATTTTCACCATGGACGTATTTCCATTTCAGGTCTCTGTTGCTCGCGATGTATTCGGCTGTCTCTTCAGCCACCATGCCGGTTTGAGCTGTGACCGGTTTGCCAACGAGGTGGTCGCGTAGAGCATTCTCGATGGTGTTCATCTCATTGAAGCTCATTGGACACCTCCTATAAACACCTCGTTAAAAAATGATGTTCTCAGCATTTTCATTCGAGATATTTTCGATTCAATTGAAATAACAGTGTTTTCAGCATTTTGTAACTGTTTTTCAATGACACTCATTTCATCACTTGGAGGAACAGTAATCATTATTTCATCAAAGACCTCATTGGGTATTCTTTGTCTTCCTGTGGTCCCAGCCATGCGCTTGATTGCATAACCATGAACTCTATTGGTTCGGCACAAATGATACAGGTACTTACTACTAGTTTTGCGCGGAGAAATTACTATGAACTCAGTCGATCCAATCCCGACACTATCTTCCTTCAGAAAATCTACTATTGTAATTTTACCGTTCTCAGCACACGGCGTAATTCGTGCAAAGATGATGTCTTGATTTTTAAACCTTGCGCCACCACTTACTTTCTCTCGTGTTCCAATTTCACCTTCAATAGACATTGAATCATTACCTACAACCGCCATTTCACAAAACTGGATCGGTTCATTCTTAGCGAGAGTATATCGTGGATTTATCTGAGCTATTTCAGAGAATGGCTGAATTTTCCATCCTTTGGGAACATCTCCCCAGTGAGTTTTTTCAGTTTTTTTTGTTGTGCATCCCTTGAACAAAAAGTTTGATCTAATCGCCTTCCTCAGAATTTTTGCAGAATCAAAAGCAGATTCACTTCGGGAAATGCCTTCTTCCAACTTCTCCAACACTTCGAGGATCTCTTTCTGGCGTTTAATCGGCGGCAGAGGGAATTCAAATTCTACCAGTGATTTCCATTTGGTTCTTGGTGAAAGAGACCCGGAAGAGGTTTTCTCTGCCCAGTCAAAAAAGGCATCGGATTGAATGATAAAAGGCAGCAAGCCGGGAATGATCTTCTTCGGGATCATATCCATCACGATGATGTCGCTAGAACAGATACCTTCAAAGTTAGCAACAGCGGCTTTCTTCTGATAGCAGCGACGTTTGCCAAAAAGGATCTGCCCGGCAGAGAAACGGCGGGTAAAGCTGGGGTTATCTTCAGCAATAATTCCTTTGCGAGCAATACGAAGCGATTGAGAGTCTAAATGCTCAAGGCCGATATAAAATTCCAAACCGTCCTTGGCTGGGTCTTTGATTGTCGACTTCATTTCTTTGGCAATCTCCCCAAACTTAATAATCTGCCATCCGCTCTTTATCTGTTTTTCTGAAAGTTCTATTGCCATAATTACACCTGTATTTCCTTATTGTGGCCAACATATCTTGTTTGTGGATACTGAAATCGAAGATACGATCCACAAAACAGTTTGTGGATATTCTGCAAGCCACAAATCGTTTTGTGTATTACATTATTAATTTTGCGATACACAAGCTCCGTAGAGTATGTCAGACGATACACAAAATTTTTCATAGGATTTTTCTCCCCTCAGCAATATTTAGGAGTTCTGGAAAACAGAGGACAGCTGCACGTCTGCCACTTCCGGGACGCAGTTCTGTCAGGATACCTGCGCTCTTGAGCTGTCTGAGTAAACCCATTGCTGTGGGCTTATGGATGTTCGTGCGTTTTACAAAATCGGTCGTTTCAAAAATCGGCCGATCAAAAACGGCATCCAGCAAATGCACCGTATATTGCGAATGGGTGATTTCATGGATCTGCTTCTTCATAGCGTCGTAAAGTTTCATGATGGCTTTGATCTTGGTATTATTGTTCTTCGCCTGTTCGGTAATGGCTTGCAGGAAGAAAGCAATCCAGCCGTCCCAGTCATCCTCTCGGGAAATGTTTTGCAAACGCACATAGTATTCCTCTCGATTAGCTTCCAGATACGAACTTAGGTAGAACATGGGTTGTGAAAGTTTTTTCTTTTGGTAGAGAAAAAGTGGAATCAGAATACGGCCGATACGGCCATTTCCGTCTTTAAAGGGATGAAGTAGCTCAAACTGGGCATGAACCACGGCAGTTTGCAGGAGCAGGTCAATGTCGTTTGCAGCCATATATTTTTGCCAAGCTTCCAAATGATCTTGCAGCTGCAAGGGATTTGGAGGCACAAAGGAGGCTTGGTCGATCATGCAACCATATTTACCAATCCAGTTTTGATCCCTGCGGAATTCTCCTGGCGTTTTATCCTGACCACGGACGCTGTTCAGTAAGATGTTATGCAGTTCCCGAATAAAAGAAAGTGTGATCGGGCGGTCATCCAGATAATGATGCGCTGAACGCAAAGCTTCTCGGTAATTGATAATCTCTTGGATATCCTTAGCTTTTTCGCCTTCTTTGAGGATTCCGGCTTCCTGCTCCAAAACTTCATCCACTGTTGCCTGTGTGCCTTCAATTTTTGAGGAGAGTACCGCCTCTTCATTGGTTAAAGGGGAGAGCATCACCGATGGATTGACAATTCCCTGAAGCAGTCCGTCATAGCGTGCCAATTCCGCATTGGCATCACCAACCAAGGCAAACAATCGCTGATAATCCAGGCCTTCCAGCGGCAATGTATTCGGTTCATAAGGTTTCATGAAGTTCCTCCACCTCGGCAAGAAAATTGAACTACCGAGATTTCCTCGACAGTTGCCTGATGTCTTCCCGCAATTTTTTTTGTTCTCGTTTTTAAATCTTTCATTTCCGCCTTCATCCTTCCAACATAGCGCGCCGCTTCGATAGCTTGATAATCTTGTTTTTATCCACAGCCTTTTTCAGCCGCACATTGAGCTGTGTTTTGTTTACATCCAAGGTCTCGGCAAGTTCCTCGACGGTGGTTGGGCTATCCAGTTTATTCAAAATGACCTGATAAACCATGCTTTTCCCCTAGCAGTGCGCTGCACAACAAAAACTCGGTTTCTATTTAAAAGTGGTTCAATGCTTTCCCATTGATCATCACGAAAAGATGCGGCTGGATTATTTAGCGCTGTTCTCAGGTATGCTTCTGCCTGTTGTCTCATACTCACACCTCAATTCCAATGTCAGCCAATGCCGCAAAGAGCTTCTTGGATTGTTTTTTGAATTCAACGCGGCCAACCTGCCAAGCCTCGATAGTTGATTCCAAAGTCTGTCCATTACCATTGGAACCATTATGAACGTAGAGCGGAATCGAGAGGTTGTGCATGTTTTCTCTGATCTCTTCAATATCCGCTAAGCGTGCGATCTCTTCATGTTTTTCCGGCTCAAAATAGGCTGCTACCAACCGCTCGAGATTTTTGTCGCTCAGGAAGCTGAATGCTCTTTCCCGGGTTACTTCTTTAACACCGTTTATGAACAGTACTTTGTTTTTTCGCACCGAAGGTTTGTTCATGCGCAGGATAATCACACATGATTCCATGGGAGAATTGTAAAACAAATTAGGTCCCAGGCCGATGACAGCTTCAATCATGTCGGCTTCGATCACTTTCTTGCGGATATCCTGTTCGGAATCTCTAAACAGAACACCGTGGGGCCAAAGCATGGCGGCTCTGCCGGTTTTGGGATTCAGGCTTTTGATGATGTGCTGAAAAAACGCATAGTCAGCGCAGCCTTGAGGAGGCACACCGAATTCATTTCGCTTGAACGGATCTGCACCAAATTTGCTTCTATTCCACTTCTTAATCGAATACGGCGGGTTGGCAAAGATGACATCAAACTGCTTGAGGCGGTCGTATTCGAGAAACTTCGGCTCCGCGAGGGTATCTCCACGCTGAATATCAAACTCTTCGATGTCATGAAGGAACATATTCATTCTGGCGATGGCGCTGGTCAGCAGGTTTATCTCCTGCCCAAAGAGTTTGACTGTACGCCATTCTTTATCATCAGTGCGTAAATCCATCACGGCATTGAGAAGCATCCCGCCAGTACCGCATGTCGGGTCATACGCACTTTCATCGGGCTTGAGCTCCATAACTCTTGTCATGAGATGGACTACCGTTCTGTTAGTGTAAAACTCAGCGGCTGTATGGCCTGAATCATCAGCAAATTTTTTAATAAGGTATTCATAAGCGGCCCCAAGATCGTCCTGGGTCACTGCGCTTATACCCAGCGGGATCTTGCTGAAATGTTCCACCAGAGACATCAGCAAATGATCTGGAAGCCGTTCTTTATTGGTCCATTGCGCATCACCGAATACACTGTATAGACGCTGGTTGCTTTTCTCAATGGTCCGCAGCGCTTTCTGTATGAAAGCACCGATGTTGGTCGAGGTTTCGCGGAGCCTGTTCCAGCGGGCGGATTCAGGAATTATGAAACGATGCTGCTCTGGCAATGCCGCGAATTCTTCATCCCCATCCGAAAAGGCAAGGGCTTCCTCATACTCGTCTTTGTAAACATCAGACAGTCTTTTATAGAAAAGCAGCGGGAAGATATACTGTTTGTAGTCAGAGGCGTCGATTTGCCCCCGTAGAAATTCTGCTGCTCCCCAGAGCATGCTTTCCAGTTGTTGTTGCGAAAGACTCATCGTTCAAAACCCTCTCGTTCAAGCAGCAGTTCCAGTTCATTTTCCGCAGTTTCAAGTTCAGCCAGCTTGGCTTTGAAATCCCGGAGGGCTTCTTCTACGGTTATCTTTTCTTCTTCGAGTGGCTTTTGGACGTACCTTGCAATATTCAAGTTGAAATCATTTTCCTTGAGTTCGGTATATGGTACCCAGCGGGTAACGCCTTCTTCTTCAAAAGAGCTTAGCTTTTGCTTCTTGTAGAGCCGGTAAATCTCGTCGGCTTGTCCGGTGGTCATTGTGTTTTGAGCTCGGCCTTTGGTATAGATTTCCTCTGCATTGATAAACAGCACCGGTGATTTTGCTTTGACTGATTTTCTCAAAACAAGGATGGAAGCAGGAATTCCTGTTCCATAGAATAAATTGCCTGCTAATCCAATCACCGCTTCAATAGCGCCTAAATCCAAGAGCTTTTTCCGTATCTTCGCCTCTGCACCGGATCTGAACAAAACCCCATGAGGCAGAACAACAGCCATCCGGCCGCTACCTTCCTTCATGGAAGTGTACATGTGCATGACCCATGCAAAATCACCATTTGTCTTGGGTGCCAATCCGAACGTGTGCCTATTAAATGGATCAGAAGACCACTTCTCATGGCCCCATTCTTTTAGACTGAAGGGTGGATTTGCGATTACGCAATCAAACTGTTCCAGGCGGTCATAAGTCAAAAACTTCGGATCTCTCAAAGTGTCTCCACGCTTGATTTCAAAATCTTCCACGCTGTGGAGATAGAGGTTCATCCGGGCGATCGCTTCGGTCGTCAGATTTTTTTCCTGCCCTTTGAGCTTCAGCAGTCGTGGGTCGCGACCATGCTCACGAACATGATGAACGGGTTCCAAAAGCATGCCGCCGGTTCCGCAGGCTGGGTCATAAACGGTTTCACCAGGCTGAGGGTCAAGCACATTGACCATCAAGCGGACGATTGAGCGTGGTGTATAAAATTCTCCAGCTTTCTTGTTGGCCTTGTCGGCAAATCGCTTGATTAGATATTCATAGGCTCTACCTAAGTCATCATCACGAACATGGCCGACACCGAGTCTTATTTTATTGAAGTGATTCAGGAGCTGGAGGAGCAGGTGGTCAGGCAGACGTTCTTTATTGGTCCATGGCGCATCTCCAAAAATTCCATAGAGACGGTTATTTGTTTTTTCGATTCCAAGAAAAGCAGTTTTCAGCGCTTTACCAACATCCTTTGTTGCGGCAGTGACATTATTCCAATGGCATCCCTCTGGCACTTCAATGCGATGCTGTTCTGGCGCCTTTGCCATTTCTTTATCGCCATAAAACTCCATAGCCTCTTCAAATTCTTCATCATAAACATCACAAACCCGCTTAAAGAAGAGTATGGGAAAGATGTAGGTCTTATAGTCAGACGCATCGATCGGGCCTGTAATGATATGTGCTGCTTCCCATAAATGACGCTCAAGGTCATTAAGCGATAGCTTGTTTTTTTTATCGTTCATATTCGGTCTTCCATCTTTCCGAGTTATTTATCTTCTTTTTTATCGGTGATATGAGAAGCCGCGCCGCCAGCTTCCACCCATGCATCCACCTGTTCTTTTTTAAACTTCCACAGGCGTCCCATTCGATGAGCTGGCATCCCGTGCTTATCGATCCACTTGTAGACGGTATCCTTACCGATCCCGAGGTATTTGCATATTTCGTCCACTGACAACCAGCGATCATTTATTTCTGCCATGTCTCATACTCCTCTTGGAGACTATTGCGTTTTGCCATGACCTCAACAGAGGCAGTTAAGGAGTACTGCAAATACAACACTCCCACGTTAATTCACCCCGCAAATATACTGAAATGAAAGCTAGAAATCGAATGTTCTTTACCGATTTAAGCCGATTTGGGTTTATTTTGATAGATACCAGCGGCCGGAGGTCATCCGATCCGAGATTGTAATGGTACAGCCAAACGGGCCGGATCAAGTCGTTAAACTCTACTGCCACCAGAACCCGCTGATACAGGCTCCTTCCATTCGGGTCAAATGTTTCCAGCCGATCGATGGGTGTCAGATCGAAGCCGGGGTTGGTGAAAGTCATGGTTGATATGATCAAATGCGCCCTAATAGCCACACACGTCAACGGCAATTAAGTACACAAGATAAGCATGAGAAAGAGAAGTGTCACGGCTTTGTGGGCAAATGATTTAGACTGTTACGAGTGGGGACAGTCAATACAGCGAAGCGACGCACAACAGTCTGCACTACGCTGAAGGATTCAAAGAATTTATCAGCTAAACTGACGATAGAATCGTGCGCGGGACTTTTGCGGGACTGAGTGACCCACAGTCAACCACAGTCCGCCAAACGCAGTGGGTATCCATCATTAAGAAAACTTGAAAAATCAAGTGCTTGCTATTCACCTTCGTGACTTATAATCCTTTGGTCGTAGGTTCGAGTCCTACTGGGCCCATCAGTTTAATCAATGAGTTACGAGGAATTGGTGGTTTTAAGAAAATAGGCTGGAGTGCATATGGAGTGCAGATTCTAAGATGAGTTGCTTAAAAGTGTGGTTCAAGATATCGGTCGCCTCCTATTAAATCAGCTAAAGAGATGGCTTCAGTGCTTAGCCGTGAGATTGGAAGTAATAGTGTTAAATTTAGAACAGTAAATAAAGTGGGATATATAGATCTAAGAGGAAAAAGTCATTTTGATAAATCTATGAGAACTTATGTTAAAACTCCTCATGTACAATCTTGCGATATAAAGGTTGAAAATGGATATGTTACTTATCCACGGAAAACTGAAGTAGTTAGGAATGCAACAGAAGCTGATATTAGAATAGCTAGAAGATTAGCAGATCAGCAAAGACAGAGAACTCGCCAACAAGAAAATTTATCTGACAGGTCAACAAATAAGAGGAGTCCAAGCCCATGAAAAATGAGTCCGTATTATCTTGGTTGCAAAACTGGTATTTTTCACGATGTGATTTAGATTGGGAAAAAGAAAGGTGGGAGCACAACTTTGGTGTTGAGTTCACAACAATAGACAATCCAGGATGGTCTGTAAAGATTGATTTACGAGGAACTAATTTAGAAAACAAGGTCATGGAAAATTATCAAGAAGAAATAGATGAAGATGATTGGCTTTTTTGTACTATCGAAAATAAAAAATTTATTGGGACTGGCGGGCCTAAAAATTTAATTAAGATATTGGAGTTTTTTAAAACTTGGGCTGAACAATAAAGCTAATATGCTGGTTTAAATAAGATCCTATGAGAGGTCAATGGTACTACGACAAGGCCATCAGAGATCACACAAGCTGAGGTTGATTTAAGTCAATACAAGATGTTGATCAAAACATCGATACTTCCTGGAGCATGGTGAATAGGTGATGTGGTCAAGCGAATTTGAATACCTACAAATTATTACAGAAAATGGTACTTGAGGATTAGAGCGTTGTTGTTTTTAGCGGAAAAAATTCTCAGGCGGCGGCACGTGCCGGTTAAGTAATTGGACATTATTTTGCACTTTGGGGAACAACGCCAGAAAATTGGTAAACCATTCAATATGGAGTTGACCTGATGTTGATACTATGTTGAATTATGTTTCAACATAGTATACACTTCGATTATCAAGCGGAGCGTGGAGAATATCATGAAAGTAAAAGCCAAAATTCAGAAATGGGGAAATGGATTGGCACTGAGAGTGGCTGGACTCATGCGAGACATCCCTCATTTTGAGGAAGGTACAAAAGTTGAAGTAGAAATTTATGAAGATGGTTTTGTTGTGAAAAAATATGAACCAGTCCAAGGAGCCGTATTGCCTTTTAGCGAAGAACAATTGTTGGCGGATCTGACACCAGAACTGGCGCATTCTGATTTGCTTGCACAGCCGCTGATGAATGAATGGGAACATAAAGAATGAAACAACCATATATCCCTGAACGCAATCATATTGTTTGGATGGATTTTGAACCGACCAAAGGAAAAGAAATCGGAAAATACAGACCTGCGCTTATTTTATCCTCGAAAATATACAATAAAAAAACAGGGCTTGTTATTTGCTGCCCTATCAGCACAAGCATTCGTGGTGGTGCAACGGAAGTCCCCATTAAAAATATGGACAAACCCTCTGTTGTTGCCGCCAGTTTAATCCAAACATTCGCTTGGCAAGAACGAAAAATTAAATTTATCGTTGATGCTCAAGAAGGGGTGATGGAAGCTGTTTTGTTTCGTCTTATTCCTTTAATAGGAGGCGAAAAACTTTTACAAGGTGGTCAATAAGTTTTGCCACCTGGAATTATTAAAAATGACTGATTGGCAATGTGATAAATAAATGGTGAGTATTGCCACTCATCAAATAAGTTGAATCCATTTATCGTCGGTACCGGTAGTCAGAAGTGAGATAGGAACTGGTTTGTCTATCTCGTTTGTGCGGCGAGGCGGTAACAATCTAATTCATGGTGAATTGAAAATGAGTAAATCTACATTTGTGAGAGTCCGAATGGATCCAGATTTAAAGGAGCAGGCTGAGCATGCTTTAAGCGAGTTAGGGATTACGCCCATTCAAGCGGTAACCATGCTTTATAAATATCTTGCTCATCAACGTGAGTGGCCTGCGGAGCTTAAAGTTCCTAATGCTGTAACACATCAGACGTTTGCAGAGACCGATAAAGGTATTGGGTTAATACAAGCGAATAATAGACAAGACATGTTTGACAAATTAGGGATAT
>WLWG01002778.1_pt1 | contig 12818 bp, 14 predicted proteins | sample 6712871 | NCBI WGS metagenome assembly WLWG01 (sample SAMN12718693, study PRJNA515312) | sponge metagenome | isolation source: marine sponge | host: Mycale hentscheli | place: New Zealand: South Island, Marlborough, Capsize Point | collected 2003-05-01 | reverse complement strand
TCATAATAATTACATTATTTTACACTCTTTTTAACTCTGCCCTTACAATACCTCTCATGAAATAGATGTTCTTTTCGTTTCCATCTATAATATTGACATATTGTTTTTTGTTTAATAAAGTCACAATCACAGTATTGACATTTCAATTCATACTTAAACTGGCGTTTATATGTTCCCTCAACTTTAATAGTTTTTCCAACTCTTAAAAATTTATCATTTTCTATAACATAGATGTTGTCATCGTCATCTTTATAGTAACCATTTTCAGGTAATTTATGTATGGGGAACTTGATGTAATCGTCGTTTAATATGGAAAACGGTTGAATAAATCCACGTTCTGCTTCAATCATCATTTCGTAATACTTTTCAACATGAGTTTTCTCATTAAAATTGGCATAATAATTTTCAAACTTAGATTTGACTTCCTTTTCGATCTTTGCTATTTGATACTTTTTCAATCCAGAGCATTGTTTAAACTTAGTAAAGTAAATTGCTTTCCGTCGATTCATATCCCTTAGTTGTGTATTTAAGTCATCTAGCTGGTCATTCATTTCGTCTAAGTCTTTCTTTTCTTTGTTTAACTCTTCCTTTTGTTGTTTTAAATTTTCGTTTTCTGTTGTTAATAATGCATTTCGCTGTTCCAGATCTTCCACAATATTTTTTAAATAAATTATAGTTTGCCCAAACTTATCCATTGTATTAAGTTTAGCCATGACCTTTCTTTGTTCTTTTCTAAAAGAGTGTGTAATATATTTGTTTAAAACTGGTTTCGCATCCAATAACGCTTTCTTCCAAAGACACTTTGTTTCACTATTTTTTAAACCTCCTGTTAATATCTTTTTCCCTTCATCATGCATGGAACGCCTGCGTGCTCTTGGAGCCATAGGTAAAGGTTTGCCATCGCGTTCCGTTGTTAAAGATGCCATGTTGTTTATTTCTGAAAGTGTTTCTAAAATATTGTTGTTATAGTTATTTAATAGTTTGTTAAATTTCTATATTGTGTTAAAGTTCGCCAGGGGTAACCCTGGTAAAATTTATAAAATGAGTCTAAAATTGAATAAATCTAATATAATGGAAAATACACTAAAAAAGTATTAATAAAATGTCATACAGGAGGGGTGGAGAAGGCTGCCGGACTTCTCATTATATACATAGATAATTATTTTTAAGTAAATACTATTATATTATTCTTTAATATCATTTAATTCTGGATTACCCTTTTTACCACTATCCATTATTAAGGTCCTTCTACGTGCTGGTATGCCTCTCTGATATTTAGCTTTTTGTGCTTCTGTGGCCGGTGTAGATACTTTTTTATCATCACTACCCTCTTCAACAACTTCAGTAGTCGTTTCGGGTTTTTCTTTATATGGAGAGGCTGTAGATTCCGCATCGGTCTTACCTAGACCTTTTCTTACTTTTCTAGGTCTATTTTGTTGAACACGGGTTCGTCTATTAGATGCGTTAATAGTATCTTGAGAAGGTGCTTCGCCAGGAGGTGCTGGTTGAAACTGAACTTGCCTTCTGATCACGTTTGGTCGTTGGGCAACAGCTATGCGACCACGAAGCTGCTGGCGTAGTTGTTGCCTGGCTTGACGTCTAACAGCATTGTTTTGAGCTACGTTTTCGTTTTGCCTGGCTACAAAGGTATTGGCATTCGCAGGAATACGCGGAGCTGGTGGATTCTTACCTCCACCTCCTGATGATCCGCTGGCAAAAGCTTTTAATTGTTTAATTGGATTTGGTAATTTGGTGCCTGTGATCGTGGTCTTCATAAAGGCTCCATCAGTTATTCCTTTTCGAATACTGGCAAGGGTGTAGTAAATAGGATTATTCGGTTCTTGATTTGCCAAACCATATTGGTTTCTACCCACATTTACGGAAATATCTTGACAAATTTGTCTATTAAATTTGTGTCTTGGACGAACATAAGAGGACATGTATATTATAGTATCACAATTTAAATGAATGAAAATATCTGGAAATCGGAGTGCTTTTTCTTAACGCTGGTGTATCGGAGGTCAAGGTCATGCTCCTGAGCTTCTTGTTGGCGGCTATCTGCTCCCTCATGCTTCTCGGTTTGAAGGTGTAGGCACGAAGTTTGTTAGCACGTTTGTTGTTCTTACGAACTGTGTAAGCTGCCATCATTACTTTTAACGTGGCTTTCTTTTCTCTGGCTGAAGTTCTATATAAAGATGAAATGTCCATATTATAATATAATTATATTATAAATATGAGTAAGAAATTTTCTGTGGAAGTAGGGTGTAAGCGACTACCCAATTCAAAAAAGCTTGTATGCGATGACGGTTTAAAGAGGACCCCATTGGAATACAAAAAGTTGAAAAAAGAAAGGAACAAAAAGAATAAATTACCCTCGAAAGGTGGAGCATCTGGTAAGGGTGGCGCGATTAAATATTCTGACGTGGCACGAGCAACAAGTTTCATGCCTCGTTACCCAATAGCAAAGGCAACAAGAGATAAATTAACAGCCGATGAAGTGTTGCGGGCTAGAGCTGTTCAAGGGGCACGTATCTATCATATGAAAGGTATGAAAGCATTAAAAGAACATTTAGATAAATATTTAAAAGATTATAAACTTGAAAAGGTAATTGATGAAGGTTTATTACTATCAAAGGGAGGGAAGGGTAGATTATTCTTTAGGGGTAGTAACTTAAAAAAAATTAAAGATATTATAACTGATTTAAAAATTGTTACTGGAGGTATCAAAAATACAAAACATTATAAGAATCTAAAGCGATTGGCAGAAGAAGCCATCAAAAAGTTTGGCAAAGGTAATGTTGATGCTGCTGGTCATAGTCTAGGCGGTGCCATGAGTTACTCTATTGGACAAGACCTCGATATTCCTTCTTTATCTTTTAATCCACTCATTGCCAGTAATGTTGTTGATGATATAGGTCCTCAAAATCTTGCGAAGAATATTGCCAGAGAATTCTCAGGAGGTTATGGAGCTGGTATCGATTCAAGAGGTTTTAAAATAAATGCCAAGCATCAGATTTTGAGAACTGTAGATGATCCTGTTTCAATGTTGTTAGCATACTCTAAGTTACCAGCAAATGCGAGAATAGATACGATTAAAGGTGATCTGACATCGTTAAATCCAGTTGAGTGGCATTATCTAACTAATTTTTATAAGGAAGAACATGAAAATCTCAATTGGCGAGATAAAACAAATAAAGAAATGCGAGCAGCCATTGAAAAGCATCGTATCTTAGTAAAGAAGTTCGGTGAGTTGCTAACGCTAGAAGGCATGAAAAAAAGTGTTAAAAAAGGTTTAACTTTAAAAGAACACATGGCGAAAGAAGATAGAGGGGACTTGACCAGCACTGGTAAGTTCGGTGATAGACCTGTGAAACAATATTATGAACTATGGCGTAAGGCTGGAGGTAAGCTGAGTGATTTAGAGGCTACTGAAATACGGAGAAGAGGTGGCAACGTCAGGAAATCAAATGTGGATTCATCCCTTGATGAGAAGACCAAGGCATTTGAAACTCGCTATACACGTGAAATATTGGAAAAAAACATAAGAACAAACGGTGCCAGGATGCGTAATCGGAAAGATAAGAATGCCATGGCGAACCGTGATAATGAAAAGAAAATGTTGTCTAAAGTAAAGAATGCCAAAGATATTGAATTGACCACATTACGAAAACAATATGATCAACGTGTGAAACCAAGTGTTCGAGAAGTTCGTGAATTTCCAGATATAGATAAGATAAAAAAAGGACAACAAGAAGCTGCTTTTAAAGAAGAGGCTAGGGCATTAAGGCGTAGAGCGAAAAGGCGAATACGTAAAACAAAAGAGAAAGACGCACGTAAAGCTGAGAAGCGGGCTAGACAAGAAGCAATGGATAAGGTTAGACGTTTAATAAGAAGAAAACAAACGAAAGAAGAAACCTTGAAAAAAGCATTTGGAAAAGAAAAATTAGTAGAGCGTGGAATTCCTAAGAAGCGAGCTGCCAACATTGAGGAGAAATTAGTCAAAGCACGAAAAGAACAGAGACCTTTGGACGATTTTGAAGAAACGAAGGAAGAGGAACCTCCAGAACTATTTGATTACAAATCTGCTCCATTTCAACGACGAGTTAAAGAAGTTGATATTGAAGCAAATGCTAGAGGTGTAATGACCCGTGATGACGAAGCATCTGCGTTTTTGAACAAATCAAAAGCCGAGCGGCAGAAACAGATCCAGGAATTTCAAAAGAAAGAACAGGCTCTACGCGATGACATCAATGCGAAGGAGGCAGTGCCTAGAGAGGGACCTAGCTTTAAACGTGCTGTTCAAGATGAACTCAGAGCGAATCTCAAATTGCTACCAGCATCTATATTGGCATCGTATGGCACGAATGCCCTGTTCAAAGCTTTAGACCCGGATGGTAAATTTACCAATACAATCGGTGGTCAGGCAACCGAAGGTGGTGTTAGTGGATTGGCAACTGCTGGTATCATGTCGGGATTGGGCATGGATGTCGGTGGAGCATTAGGTGTGACTGAATTCGGAGTTGGAGCGGCAGTTGGTCAAGTAGCATCCAACGCGGTAACACAAGCGACTTACTCAGGATTACGCCAAGATGGTATGAGCAATAGAGGTGCTTCAACTATTGCTGGTGCCGCTGGAGGAGCAACTTTTGCGGCTACAAGTGGTGCGACTGCTATGGCAACAAGGGCAGCTGGCAAAGCCATATCCAACGCATTAGCAACTGATGCTGCTGAAGAGGGCGAAGAAGGAATTGAGATGGGAGAACTTGGTGAGGCAGCGGAAACGGCTGGTGAAGTTGCGGAAGGATTAGAAGCTGCTGGTGAAGGTGCGGAACTCGGCGGTGAAGTCGGGGCAGAATTAGGTCCTCTTGGAGCTTTAGCTGGTGTTGTTGTTGGAGCCGGAATCGGGGCACTTTTTGGTCTCTTAGACCCACCATCCTCACCTAAACGGCAAGAAGAGCAGCCTGAATCGATGGCTGAAATGAGAGAAAAATTGGGTGAAAAGACTGGTATATGGAGTGAAAATACGATTATCGCACAAAAAAGAAAATTTAATGTAAGTAGATTTAAAATTAATCAAGACCAATTAGCATTAAATGCTGGTGAGGCACCTACTAATAAGCCTGTATATGATCAAACACCTGCTGTGCCAGGCGGAGACTAAATATAATTATAATATACTGTATTATAATGATATTCTATGCTATGTCTATACTATACCACGATTTCAAATCCTGGTCTGATGCTGTGATCCTGGACCACGATTTCAAATCCTGGTTTGCTGCTGTGATCCTGGACCACGATTTCAAATCGGGGTTAATCGTGCTTGACGTAGTGTTGTTGCTGTGTTTGGACGCTATGTGCCATAGCCACAGCATCGTCTTGTTTCTCCTTATAGGTGGTTTCGTTACCATACTTCTCTGTTAAATAAATATGTCTTAACATATTAGCACTTATTTTTACTCCAGCTTCATCAAATACTTTATAGAGATATTTACTCAATACATTACGAGACATCTGATTTCCTCGACTATCTAACAATAAATGTCTGCTAGGATTGTGTTTTAACCATAGATTCAATACTGAATTCAGGTTCTTTTTGATTGGAATCTTTTGTAATCCCATTGTATTTCTTGTTTTATAGTTTCCAAAAGAAAAAAACTTCTTCTTGGCACTTCTACCGCCCACGACCAAGTAGTTTTTAAAGTCTCTTTTTGTCCATTCTAACTTCTTGTAGTCACGTTCGCTTATAATGTCCATGTCTCCATACTCACAGCGTCTCGGAGGGTGAAACAAATACAAGGAACTGACCACGTATTTCTGTAGGATGTCCAATCTCTCCTTGTCTCTCACAGCAGTCGAGCCTAAACTAATACCTAGACGCCTGACTTTGTTCTTGTATTTCACATTGATCCTGACCAATGTATCCAAGGATACCCAATTATCGCTTTGCTGAGCGGACTTCTTCTGCTCTGCCATTTTCTTCATGTATTCATTATGGTAATCTTTGAGCAGTTTATTGTATTTCGCTATGACTTTACTCAAGTCTTCACTGTAATCTTTGATTCCTGTTGGATTTAAGAATACCAAGACCGAAGATAAGTAATTCTTTTTTGTGCTTAGAGACTTATCATTAATTTGTTCCAAAACTTGTTCCACATTCAGTAAAAATTCTGAGTTTTCGTAGGCTTTTCCAGTAATTGATTGAGCCAATTTTCCTACATTACGGGTGTAAATATGTAGAGATGAATCAGTTATTTTTCTATGCTCTTTGATTTTTTGTTTGATTTCTTCCATATACATATAATAAAGAAAAAAATCTTGTTGTATTATATAAATGAGAAAAACACCAACTGAATTAGAGTCAAATTTAAAGCCACTTACAGACAAAGAAATAGAAGTGAAACGGTGGGTTGAGGAACTGAAGAAGGATTGTCCAGAGATTCATCCATACTTTATTGAACACTTGGCTAAGGCATATCAAATAAGCCCTGAGAAGTTTGATAATATTATAGAAAATAACGTGAAAGTCGAGCCAACAGTCGAGAGAGTCAATGGAGGCGAGTTTGAAAGTGTAAAAGTCTATAAGACTTTGGAAGAACTAGAAGAAAAAAAATAAGTATATTATATATAATGTCTAAAGTCATAAGCACAACTAATGCTTTTTTACAAACCGATTTTAATGGATACGTAGAGAATTTTCAGCAGAACGCTATACAAAAAGGCTGGAATGGGAATTCTTTTACCTCGTTCCAGGTGGAAGTATCGGGGATGACTCTGTCTTGCCAAGCGAACCAACGCATGCGAGCAACTCCCATGTCCATTGAATTTAACAAATCCGTGTTGCCAGTAGTCAATTTAAGCAACAATGTCTTCTTTGTTCGAGACACATTAGCAACACCCCCTACATTGACGCCAGTTACAATTCCAATAGGAAATGTATCCTGTGTTGGCGATGGCAGTGTTCCGACTGACCAGGTTCCGAATTCATTGGCATTTGCTATCAACAAAGGATTGAAGAATGCGAATCCAGCATGGGGCGTTGCTGGTAATATTCATGTGACTGTTGAAAATGGATACACTATTAACGATACTAATTTGATTGGAAACATCAAGTTCAACAGTGGAGGACCTGGATTAACTGTAGATTTCATCTGTATTCGTGATACAAACTTTCCAGAGGGTCAATCGGTTTATAACAGAAGTGCCCACAATCTTTTAGGCATGCTTGTAAATGAAGTTCATTTTGATTTACCACTGACACCATTTCAAATAAACGCTCTTTATCCCTGTAATTTTGCTATTGCCCCTACATATGAGATATGTGGTCGCCCACCTGTGTTAAGTCCGATTGATCATGTTTATTTAAGAAGTCGAAGTCTGTTGCCGAATGGATTGGCCCAAGCGTTGAATGGACAGAACATTAGCACTGGTATGATTCAATCGGATATCGTGTGTCGTATTCCCTGGAACGAAGGCTGTAACTACGCCAATGCCGGTTATGCTGGTCAGAACTTTACGAAGATTGGAGCAGAGTATCCACCGAATGTGGTCAGTGCCTACAGTGGCGACTTGTCCCAATGGCAGTGGAAGAACCAGAGCGGAAAGGACTTTAGCTTCTTTGTTCCCACGAATATTATCTCCAACATACAAGTTGAACTGACTACCTTTCAGGGCACTCCTTTATCTACGTTGTCTAACTATGGATTTGCTACTGGTACTGATGTTTTAAAAGACAATGGTATTGGAGCCTTTGTAACATTACGATTCGATGTATTAGAGTAATTCTAAAATAAAAATATATTTTAGCATTTCTCCAGAAAAAAAATCTCCTTATAAATCATAGAAAGATGTCCAACTACCCAAAGAACTTACGATACGCCGTTCAACGTATGAGCGGCAACAATACCAATGTTTTCCGCCTTCAGACCCAGAATCAAACTAGCGCAGCTAATGGTCAGATAATTACCGTAAATTTGCCTACAAATTCAGTTTTGAACATGCGCAGTTTTTCCGCCCATTTCGATTGTGCTGTTTCCAACACAGGAAACCCTGGAACAAAGTATGTTGGATTGCCCGCAAACATTAGCTCTCTTATTAGTCGCGTAGAAGTGTTATGTGGTGGAACCCAGCTACAACAAGGGATACTCCAATACAATACCGCTTCTACTATTAAGAAAAGATTGTTCAACAAAAGAAACAAACAAGACACTGATGATAAAGTGTTGGCTGGCTCGTATCCAGTTGATATCACAGCAGCCAACCAACCTCCTGGAGCATTTATTTTAGACGAGTGGCTAGGATTTTTGAACGAGCTCGCACCACAGTTCCTAGATACAGGTGTAATTCCTGAAATCCAGGTCAGAATCTACCTTGCTGGTCCAGAAGTCCTCAGAGTAAATGGAGTTAAAGACGGTGCTCAAACTTTAGGTTTCAATCTTAGTAATATTTATTTTACCATAGAATCCTGTTCAATTGGAGATGGCGTGTATGATTTAGCACTTCAAGAACAGATGAATGCTGCTGGATTCCTGGAGGTTGCTTACAAGAACTATTATTCTTTTACAAACGGATTTAGTTCTGCTGCTGCCGGATTAAATTCTTCGAGCAGGTTTTCAGTAGCCGCGCAAAGTGTCAATGGAATTTATAGTGTTCTAAGAAACACGACTGGAGATAATAGTTATTCCAATGGACTTCAAGCCGAACAGACTATGGCAGATGCTTTAGGTCCTCAAACAGTATCTCAATACTTTAACATGACTTCAGCAGGTATTGGAGAGTGGAGATACCAGGTGAATAATGTTCAAGTTCCACAATACGGTGCTACACCATTAGATGCTCTTCACCTGGTTGGAGTAGCTAAAGACGATATACATAAGAATAACAGAGGATGCCTTGTTACTACTGATTCACAATGGTTAAATAATTATTTTGTCATGGCAATTAGGCTCTGCCATGCTGGTGATCTTGAAGATATTCGTAGATTAAGTGGTTACGATAGTCGTGGCACTAATGCTATTATGACGCTAGATACAAAAGGCACCGCAGGAGGTATTAACGGCACCGCGGAGGTATATACTCTTGTATCTACTACTGCTACATTACGCGTGGGGCTTGGCAGATCGATCGAGGTAATTAACTAACTCCATACGACTTAAGCACCGCATCCGTAAGGGCGTAGTGAATTCAGAACCCGTATTTACAATCGGGGTTCATGTATTAAGAACCCGCATTTCAAATCGTGGTAACCTAGGTAACAACTGAACCCGCATTTCAAATCGTGGTAACCTAGGTAACAACTGAACCCGCATTTCAAATCGTGGTAATCTAGGTAACAACTGAACCCGCATTTCATATCGTGGTTTGCCGACTAAGGTAAAACCCGCATTTCAAATCCTGGTCTATTGACTGAACCCGCATTTCAAATTGTGGTTTGGTATGACAACAAGAATCCCGGATTTCAAATCGTGGTTTGCTGACTAATGGTGGAACCCGCATATGAAATCGTGGTTCAGGAGTTACTCGGGATACCCGCATTCAAAATCGTGGCATCATAGTGCTATTGTAGTGTTAAAGTTTTTAAACACTATAATATAATCTCAATGTATAATAAATGACTTATACTGTTAAAGAGAAAAATGGTAAGTTTCACCTGTATAATACAAGCACTAAACGTATGTTATCCAGATCATACGACAGTCCAGTAGAGGCAAAAGCCTCGATTACACGAGTAAATAAGAGGGGTCAAGGCATAAAAAAGTATCATAATTGCTGTCGTAGTCATGGGTGTGGTAAGAAAAACAAGAAAAAGACTACTAAAGTAGCGAATAAGACTACTAAAGTAGTAAAAAAGACTACAAAACCCAAACCTAAAATGCGGACTCCAATGAAAAAAAAAATAAAAAAAAAAAAAAGACGAGTAGCCTTGACTCAAGTGGTGAATAATGCTGGTAGTGGTAAGAGACTTTTAAGTAGGGGAATGACTAAGGGACAAAAGACCTATCAAAGTGCTATAGACAGGTTAGCAGGCAAAGCATCTAAGATGGACGCAATATACAACAAGATGGCATTTTAAAAATATTATAATATAATAAACATGAAACCACCTCAGATACCAGAAATGAAACAAGGTGTAAATCAAACGGTGTGGCTGAACCGCCCACGTTTTGGCTTACACAGAGAGCCTGTAGGAAACAATCTAAACTACATTACCGATAGAACAGTCTATGTTCCGACTATGTTTATGACAGCTGTGATCAACAATCCAGATAGAACTGAAGTGCCCTGTAAAGAGATATTGGGTCCAAATGGTGGGCACTTGCGACCACCTGGTGCGAACATCAAACAAGGCTATGTTCCGGCGACTGGAACGCAACACGGGCAGCGGATTGGAATGGGCTCGACTCCTCAACATCCTCTGAACACACCGATGTTGAAGAATGCCAACTCCTTCTATGCTTACATGAACGCCAATGTAGGAGGTAGAAGTTTAAAAGTCAAGAACGGTAAGATTATAAAGAAAAAAAAATAAAAGGATATAATAAACATGTCTTTGTATGTAAATGGTAGAGCAGTAAGTAGAGAACAGTTAGAAAAAAACTTCAAGATGTTGAACGACCCCCTTCGAAATTATGCTCCAGTGCGTCCTATGTATGTGCCTCCAAGCACCGTTGGATACAGCAGCATCAATGCGAACGAAGCGGTCTATAAGGCAGGCTTGGCTCAGGCGAAAATTAAGAGCATGGAGAAGAAGAGAAAGCTAAGACTCATTCGATTGGCACTGGAGCGGCAACGAAAAGAGCGTAAGATGAATAAAGGTCCTAGTGTGACACCAAAGCCTGCCGCTCCTGTTGTCAGGCAGCCAGCATTTTCCCATAGTTGATTCACAAATGTATATTTTGTATCGCATCTATATACAAAAAAATATTTTGTATGTATATGTTATATGCCAAAAAAAGGAAAAATTGAAGACCCGGAGCGATTAGCACAGTTAGCAGCAGCTAGAAAAAAGTCCTTGGAAACAAGGCGGCGGAATGCCAGGATCAAAAAAGCCAAGAAAAAAGAAGAGGAAGAGAAGGCTAAAAAGTATGATGAAATGTTAAAGACCAAGGAAATACAGGAAAAGCAGGTTAATCTGGACGATACCGCCAGTGAAGAGCCTCAAGACGAGAACGTAGTCAATCACCCAAGCCATTCACGCTTTGGGGAAAAGCCGATGGTCGAGACTCCAATCGAAGTAGAGGAGCCGGTCATGGTGTTGAAGGAGCCAGAGCCAGAGCCCGAACCTGAGCCTGAACCAGTGGTCGAAGAGGAAGAAGAGGAAGCCTCCGAACCAGACCTGTTCAAATCCGAAGAAGAATACTTCAGTGACAACACAGTAGAGAGCGAAGACAGTTATACTCCGCCAGTCAAAGTCCGCAGAAAGAAAAAGCCGAAGAAATCCAAGAGGCATATTAAAAGAGTAAAATACTACAGCTCCAGCGACAGCAGCGATAGCGAAGGGGAAATTATTATCAGGCGCAAAAAGCCTAAGAAAAATGTATTGTATTACGAGGACCTGGAGGAGTATCTACGCATGAAGAACAAGGATAAATTCGTAGAGCCTCCAGTTCATCAACCTGAACAGCCAGACCCTGAGGAGACTGAACGAGACTACTTCAAGCAGCGATTGGAACTGGCAAAACAGAGTTTGTTTTCAATATAATTCTGTTTGTATATAGTATATGCCAAGATTTAACCCAAACGTAAGGTATCAAATCCGTAGAGAAGGCGGTAGATACATTGTTATTAACTTAGACCGAAATCGAAGAATGAACAAGACGCATGCGACCAGACGGGAAGCTCAGGCCCATATCAATGAAACCAAGCGTAGAGTGTCTCAGATCATCGGATATCACAACAGAGCACCAGCAGCAGCACAGCGAAACAACAGAAGAGCACCGCCTCCAGCGAATAGACGTGGTGTTGCGAATGTAGGGCGAAGAGCCGATGCTGGTAGAAGGGGCAGACCACCTGGTGCCAGGAATCGAAATGCTGGTGGAGGTGGAGGTGCCAGAACTCGAAATCGTGGTAGGGCTGCTGCTGATGGTGCCACGAATCGAAATCGTGGTGGAGGTGGAGGTGCCAGGACTCGAAATGGGGGTAGCAGTTCAAGCACTACCACTACAACCCGATTACGAAGAACTAACACAGTTGAAACGCCTGCCAGACGACCTGGAAGAGGTAGACCGAGAACACAAGGTCTGGCAAGAAGAAGACCAAGACGTGGTGAAAAGCCTGTTAGACGGTTGAATTTGTAATTTAAAAAAAATTTGATTGAAATTATTTTTAATTTATATGGATTATCTGAACAACAAACATGAGTCCTAAATTTCGTATAGGAATATTACACTTTCCAAAAATTGAATCTACTGTTATTACTTATTTTAGATTTTACTTCACACCAAATGATATTGAAGCGTTAGAAAAGAGAGGTGTTATAGATAATGGTCCAAAGCCCAGAATTACTTTGCGTGATTATTGTTTAAAGTCTTTAGTCAGAAGAAGATATATTTATACGGCGAATATTAGATATGTTCCATTTGATAGTTATACTGAATATAAAGATGGAGATATAACTGTGTTTGAGTTCAACGATACAAGAAATGATTCATTAGATAATCAATTTTATAAAGCTAAAGATGTAGAGGAAGAAAACACAGATTATTATGACCCTAATGAAAAAAAAGACCCTAGAAAATGGAATGCTATATATTATGCCAATTGCTTGTTAGCGAATGCTCCGTATTAAATTAAAAAAAATTTGATTGAAATTATTTTTA
>WLWG01002776.1_pt1 | contig 12830 bp, 14 predicted proteins | sample 6712871 | NCBI WGS metagenome assembly WLWG01 (sample SAMN12718693, study PRJNA515312) | sponge metagenome | isolation source: marine sponge | host: Mycale hentscheli | place: New Zealand: South Island, Marlborough, Capsize Point | collected 2003-05-01 | reverse complement strand
GCTGGGTGTTCCGGTGCAAGAATATTAGCATTAGAACGATGGTATACTACAGGATGGGATGCAATACCAAATCCAAACCCGCCCACGACAGCTGGGGATAAAAATTCATTAGTATTAGCTCTAGAAGGAACCTTGGCTTCTGGAACTTTAGATGTAAGGCTTCATATAGATGGAGTACTTTATAGGGCAGAAGATATAATCACCAGTATACCGCAATTTGGTAATTCTCCTAACGGAGTTGCAAGATATGGAACTGGTGCAGGAGCAACACCCTTTACTTTAATTAGATATGGTGGAAGCGGTAATAATAGTTTAAGTGACCCAGATACAACTTTTGCAGCAGGATTCAATAGCGATAATAAAAAAACTGTTAATATAGGATTTACTGACCCACCTTAATATTTTGACATAGGATATTTACCATATACTTCTCTATATCGTAAATTTCTCACATTTTTCGCAAAAGCTAATTTCTTTTTATAATATTCTCTCCATATTTTTTGAAATTTTTCTATACCGTAACTTCTAATACAAAATGTCCTATCGCGATATACATATTGATTTCTAATAATACACGCAATATGTGTGCTCCAAGCATTTCTATCTCCTAATACAATAGTATCAGGATCTGCAAATGCCACAGCATCATCAATTTTTTCTTCTACTGTATACCTATTATCTTCATCATCTGTATCAGTGTCGGAATCATAATAATGTGTATCCCACGATAATAGATATTTAGTTTGCATATAATTAATATATGGCTCTTCATCAATAGAAGTGCCATGTAAATTAGAATTCCATCTTTGAACTACAGCTATACAAGGAGGTATATTTGTCATATTGTTAATAATATTAATATATTAAAGTTATTAATATTATATCAATTTTATAATTGAGTAACAATACTACCTATAAATGCTATATATACTTGAGGGGATAAATTATATTTGGTATAATCAAAAGGTATATTGAATACATTATCGACTGGCAACATATTATAAAAAGTTGTTTCTATTTTATAAAACCAATTACCACTTTGTACAACAATACAACTTTCATTGTTATTGTTTACTAAATCTGCTACTTGGTTTAATCTAGTAATTACAGTATGAAAATCCATAGCAATAATAGGACTATATCCTTTTATAATAATTTGTTCTTCAAATTCATTATATTTTCTCTCCGCATAATAATATTTGATATCCATTGTATTATTATTATAAATTATATTTAATTAGTTTATTTGAACCTTTTCAGCTATAATTATTTTATTTTGTAAAATTTTATGATAATATAAATAACCAACTGCTACCTTTCTTCTCCATATACTAAATTTAAACCTTCTTTTCTTTCTTTTAAATTTAATATATTCCTTATAAATGTCATTGTTTGTTTTATTAATATCGCAATTTTCTTTTTTCCATTCTTTGAAAGACGAACAGAGTTCTTTGTGTTTATTAATTGATTTTTGCACCCCTTTTACCTTACTTATAATTTCTTTATCCGAATCTTTTTTTCTAGCATATATAGCAGCACCTTTATAATAATTCATCCATATTCTTCTACCAAAATAATGTCCATTGTTTGCTTCTTGCAATGCGTGTGTATAATTTATTCCTTGATTTTGACATAAAGGACATGTATTGTGGTTAGTTCTAAACCAATGCATAATACAATTTGTATGATACTTATGTCCGCATTCTGGTAGTTCATAAAGATTTCCACATAAATCTTCTTGGCAAATTGCACATATTTCTGTCATATTATATATTACTTATTGCGTCTTTATTATAAAAAAATTAAAATACAATTAAATAAATGAACAAAGGACCTAAAAGAGTAACATTTGCAAAATATAATCTAAAAAAATGGCAACCATCAGTAGAAGTTGAATATAAAAAAACATTGAGAAATAATAAACCTCCTGAAGTTGTGGATATGCGTGATAAACCTATAGAAGAAGAATTAGTTGAACAACATGAATCAACCTTCACAAAAAAGGAATTGTGTGACAAAAGAATGGCAAATCGTGATTTGGCTATACAAGGGTTGTGTAATCCTTTTATGATAGAGAATAATTATTTAGAAGATTTAAGTAATCAAGATAATTTTTTGCGACCCCAAGATAGTAATTATAAAAAGAAAAATCAATAAGTATTTAAAGATGTAAGAAAATAATAATTATATGACTACACTAATAACACAAAACAGTTTGTTATTAAATAAATTGTTAGAGTTTTATGATCGTGACGGTAATATGGAAAAAATTTTACCTATTATTAATGGAGAATCAATTGTATCTTTGCGATTAATTGATTGGTTTGCTACAAATTACTCAAAAAAGAATTATACTGTTTATCCTCTTAAAATGAAAAATGGAGAAGAAAGGCGTTTTAAAGTTTATATTGATTATAAACTTAAGTTGAAGGCTTATTCAAAAAAGAGATTTGATCCTTTTTGCAGATGGGATAGAATTACAATACCATATACAAACGATACATATATTCAAACAACAATAGGTCAGTTGAATTTTTTTAGATGGGCGTTGGAAAATAAGATTTTGGACTATATTGAAAAAAATTTGAAACATATAAATAATGATATGAATAATAGAAATAGCACTGCAAAAAATAGAAAGGTAAATTCAACGACAAAAACAAGAAAAAAACGAGAAGAACTATCCATATCAGCATCTAAAAGTATTAAAAAAGAACAAGTTGAAATTATAGTAGATTTTAAGTAAATATAATTTTATGTATAGATTATATATGAAATTATTAATTTTAGGATTAATTTTAATAGGTGTATTATTAATTCAAATTTATTACATAAATAAGAATAAAGAAACTTTTCAATCTGAAGTCGAAAAAGCTTTAGTAGCAGGAGAACGAAAGTTTATGCAAGGACAAGATAAATATTGGGATGTTCGTTCTCAGGGAATTGGTGCCGGATTAGTAACTACAAAACCAGGAATAAATGATTGGTTGAAATTAGATGAAAAAAAGGAACTTAAGAAATATACTCCTAAAATAGGTTTAGAACAAAGACAAATAGATAAAGGTATTACAAATTGTAGAGCTTTAACAAAATGTAGTCAATTAAGTAATAATAATTGCGGATATTGTGCATTTGATAAAGAATTCAGATTTGGAACCGAAAATGGACCAGCAGCAGATGTTTGTCCAAAAGATGCCTGGACAGTTGATTCTAAAACGTGTCAAGAATTACGAGAAAAAGAAATTTGTTCTAGTGTTGAAAGTTGTGGAGATTTATATGGCGAAGCTGCTGAATTATGCGGATACTGTCCAACAAGTGGTCAAGCAATGGTTATGAAAAAAGTAGGAGATAAATATTATCCCAAATATGGAGATGACACGTGTAATGCAGAGGGTCATGGATTAATACCAGGAGACAAATGTGGTAAATTTTTGAAAGATCATCCTTGTATTACTCCATATTATCTTTCAGGACCTCATTCATCACAATGTGTCGAAAAATTATGGAAAAACTCTAAATGTACAGATAAAACACCATATGGTAAATCATATGAAGAACTAGGAAAATCAATTAGAATGCCATATAAAGAAGCAGGAACAATTATGCAACAAACAAATGCAAAAACTAGAAGCACGGATTATTATGTAGCCGTAGAAAATAGCAAGTTTTGTTTTGGAGATAGTGATAATATAAATCCGTGTGATCCAAAATATTCTAGACAAGGAATACCTCATCCAGAATGTTTGAAAAAAGAGTTCCAAAAGGCAGGATGTAATCAAAAAGGAACAGGATACAAGTTATTATATGCAAATAACAAAAGTGGAATGTGGAATGATGCAAAAAAACAGGTAGGCCAAATATCAAAATATTCAAAGGCTCAATCAGCTTGGAATAGACTAGGATTCAGTTATCCATTTTCTACATCAACTAATCTAAAAGAATACCAAGAAACAATGAAAAGAGTATATAGTTTAACAGTTGAAGCAGAGGATTATGATACAAGAAAAGATACTTCTATGCAATGTTTGGGAGAATTACCACCACCTCCACCTCCAATAAAAGCAGGCGATACTGTTACAAAATTAGTAGGAGACGTAAAATATGAAGGGGTTGTTATTAGACTGAAGGGTGCTAATTGTGAAATTATGTGGTATATTAGAACTGATTTAACAAACGGAGGAATAGCAAAAAGAGAAGGTACTTCTCTAGAAGAACAAAAACAGGCTTGGGGATGGGATGGTATTCCTCCAACAGAAAATACTAAACTAACAACAACATATAATAAGGCACGGTTAACACTTAAGAAAAGTTGCTCAGATAATAAATCATCTTGTAAAATGACGTGCAAAGATAAAATAAGAGATATGTTATATAGATTTCCTCGTCCACGCGATTGCATTGTTGGGGATTGGGGTTCTTGGAGTAAATGTTCTAAGACTTGTGGTGGTGGTCAAGAGGTAAGAACTAGAAAAGTTTTATATCCTGCAAGATTTGGAGGAGCCCCTTGTCCAACTCTAGAAAATAAAAGAGTATGTAATACTACAGCCTGTATGAATCCAAATTTCACAGACAAAAAATGTGATGAAACGCGTTCAGGTTATCGGCAATCAGATTATCGTGGATGTAAAACAACAACAAAAAGTGGTAAACAATGTCAAAAGTGGACAAGTCAAACTCCACATAAACATTCTAGAACTCCAGCAAATTATCCAAATAAAGGATTAGGAGATCATAATGAGTGTAGAAATCCTGATAATGAACCTGGAGGAATATGGTGTTATACTACAAATAGTGGAAAAAGATGGGAATACTGTTAAATTAATTAATATGTTGTTAAAAAAAATAACATATTAATATAAGTATGTTAAATTTTATATTAACAATAATAGCTGTATTAATTACAGCTGGTTTAGCATTAGTAATATCAGATAATCAAAAAATTGGTAAGAATTTGTTAGCAGCAGGGTCAACTATAGGTGTATTTTATGCGTTAGGTACTACAGTATATTGGTTTTTAAATTTTATTGTAGCTATTGTAATAATGTATTTCTATGTAAATTCTAAAGACATAGATGAAACCTTATTAAAAACACTTGTATTAACAACAACTATTGGTTTGTTAGGTTGGTGGAGACATTCTCATAAAGAAGGGTTTTATGTTAGTCCTGTAAGATATATATCGGCATCCTTAACTGCTAAACAGTGTCAAGATGCGTGTGAAGGAACATTGGGATGTAAATTTGCACAAGTTCCTTTAGCAACATCAAAAGCAGGAGGACAACATAAATGTTGGAATAGTTATGGATTTAGTCAACGCACTTGGGGAGGTGAAAAACAAGGAGGAGATACTTGGAGAAATAAAAAGTGGAGACCTCCTGTGACATTACCAAAATCTGGTAGTTCATATTATGGACCTATACAAACAAGTGGTTCTAGAAGTGATTACAAACTCATTCGATATGAACAGATAGGAGGAAATGGAATTAAACCTCAGGAAGTGTTTCTTCATGTTGATATGAGAGATCAAGGATGGGGAAATCCCACTTGGGGAGTTTATGTAGAAGGTTATGATAAAAACGGTGGAAAGGTTTTTTCAAAAGTATTAAAAGCCCCAAGAACCTCAAGAAATGTAAGTTATCCTATTTATACAAATAGACCATATAGCTATAGATATTGTTACAGATATCCAAGTTGTAGTTGGAGGGTGAGTAGGAGAAATTGGTGGAATATTTTTAGATGGTATAGTTGCACTACAAGAACACAATGCACTACAAGAAGAGGAACAAAAAAAGTATTATCAAGATACGGCAGTCGTATGGTTCAAGGACCAGTAAGTCATCAGTCAAAAACATGGGAATTATCTGGCAGTGAAAATAGAGCAATAAAGAGTGTAAGATGTTTTGTAAAAACAAGAGGACAAGGGCATTCATTAAGAGCACAAGCTATAAGATGGTCAGTGAAAGGATGGCAAGTATAATAATTTAATATATATATTAAATATATATATGAAACTATTCTATTTAGGATTAATGGCAATAGCAGTAATATTGGTTCTAATATCTATAAGTATAAATAATGTGGAGGGGTTTGATTATGAGAGTAGAAAAGATGACCAGCGAAAGTTTTTAAAAGACAATGATAAATATTGGGACAGTCGCTTGTTTCCACAGATTATAAAAGGTGTTGACAAGGAATCAAAATTTGTAAAATTAAGTAAAGACAAAACAAAATTAAATAAAATCTCTCCAACTGCAAAAACAGTAACTCGAGAAATTGGAGAAAAAATAGAAAATTGTAAATTAATTAATCTGACAGGAGACTGTGGAGAAATAGATGCAAATGATTGTGGTTATTGTTGGGATACAGATAAAATTATTTATGGAAATAAAGAAGGCCCTATAGCAGATGTTTGTTCTAAGGAAAATTGGATTGCTCCTGGTCCTAAAACTGGATATTATTGTCAAAAGAAAAAAGAACAAGAATTATGTAAAAAAATGACAGATTGTGGTGATGCTACAGGAGAAAAAGCAATATGTGGATGGTGTCCGTTAACGGCAAAAGGAATGCCAAAAAAACTTGTAAATGGAGGATGGGTTCCAAAATATCCTGAAGATGATAAATGTGATTGGAAATCAAATTTAGATCCTACCGATAAAGTAACATTCAATGGAGACTTAATTGACCCTAAAGATTGTGAAAGATTCAAACAAATGTTCCCTTGTGTAGGTCCTAATATGTTGACTGGACCTCATACAGATGATTGTTTGCAAAGTTTATGGAAAAAATCTGGATGCTCAGGAACTCTAAGATCAAGAGTATCAGATCAAAATGATTATAAAAATTGGAATAGTAATTCATATGGAGCAGCAAAAAATAATATGAGAGAATCTATAAGAAAGGTTGCTCAAAGTGGTACAGATTATACTAAAGTAGAACCTGCTTATAAAAAATGTTATGGAACAGATGTAGATCCTTGTGAAAATAGATTTAAACCTAGACCACAAGTTTGTGCTCAAAAAATATATGATTCTGCCGGTTGTTTACAAGACGGGGAATTAAATCCAAAAAATACATTGTCTTGGCCAAACGCATATGTTGGTACAGAGTGGAAAAAGGGACAAGAAGGCGACTGGAGTGTAAACACATTTAAATCTAAAATTTATAGTTATAAAAGACAAATGGAAACTAATTTAAGAAATCCAAAAAAAGATTTTGATAACACAATATACACTAATAAATTATGTAATGGTAATATGCCAACAATTCCTTGGGACAAACCCTGTTGGAGGGATTTTAATATTATAATGAATACAATACCAGGAGTATATACAGATTCAACTACAGGCAATTTATCTTTCAAGGGAGCAAATAGTAGTTTCAAAAGTTTATTACAAGTGAAAACTAGAGGTTGGTGGAATAACGATCATGCTTGGGCACCAAATAATGAAATTACAAAAGCAACATACGACAAGAAATATTTTCCATTTTGGAATTTTGTTAAATTGGGAAAGGAATATTGGAATAAAAATTGGGATTTATTCAAATCAGAAATGTTGAAGGTTCCAAGTGTAAAAAGAAGTGGTCTACCTACTAATTCTAAATGGCATAGCTGGACAAACAATTGGTGGTTAAAAAGACCAAAGGGGCATGGTGATTGTGATAGTGACAGAGATTGTGGTCCTGGATTGAAATGTTGGGAAAATCCTAGAAGAATACCAGGAGTAGTAGATACAGGTGCAATAACACCTAATTCGTGGGGAGCAGGTAGAGATTTTTGTTATGATCCAAAAGATGTATCATTAGGAGGATCTGGTGATGCATTATCATTTATGGAAGGTTCTCCATTTGACAATGTAATCCAAACATCAAATTCAACAAGTATTGCTAGTTCGAAAGGTTATTTCTTTGTTGCAGGTGGAACAAAATTTTTAACAAAACAAGCATTTTTACACGAAGATTTCCCATATTGGTTATTTTTACGAGTAGCCAAAGTAAATTAATATTTTAAATAACTTAATAAAGAGAATAAGTTATTTAAACATTAATATGGAATATATATATCAACTATTTATGGGACAATCGCCATCTGTGCGCAAAGTAAATTTCGAAGATGTTCAATATGCGATAAAACAAAGACAAAATCATTTATTGATAAATACATTAGATTCAGGAGAACAACAGTGTCTAATAACAAAAACAATAGGAATTTCACAAGAAGAACGCATAATAAATGAATATTTAAATAAAAAGATAAATGTAAATATTATCGTATATGATAAAAATGCAAATGCGCCAAATTTAATGAAAAAGTATGAACAATTATTAGGGTTAGGTTTCATAAATGTTTACATATATCCAGGCGGATTATTTGAATGGTTATTATTACAAGATATCTATGGGTCAGAAGATTTTCCGACAACTATTGTAGAAAGAGATCATTTAAAATTTAAAGGAAGGTCTATGTTTACAACATATATGATAAGAGATTTAGATTAACAATATACAGCCTCAATTGCAGCTTTCCAATCCGCTTCCATAATAGGAATAATTCTTGGACTTAAAGTTTCAACAAATGTTTCAATGCTTTTTAACCAGTCCTCAGGTAAACAATCTATAAAATCATTATTTCCGTCAAGTGTTAAAACGGGTAAATCTTCATTATTTAACCAATCTTCGTGATATTTATGACAATTTTGTAAATAAGATAGGGGAATTGTTTCTCCTTTCCTATTTCTTATTAATACTCTTTTTTCACAAATTTCAGGTTGCGTTTTCACATAAATAAGTCCTCCTACAGGAATATCTTTTACAAATTCGTAAAACCATTTACAATAAATACTATATTCTATATCACCAATTTTGCCATCGTCATGTAACATTTTTGCAAATATTTCCTTGTCTGTAAATACCGATCTTTCACAAATAATAACAACATTATTGTTTTTTTTTAATGTTTCCCTTAATTGGTGTATTCTTGATATATAAGCCATCATTTGAAATGAAAATGCATATTTATCTGGATTTTCATAATATTTTTCAATAGCATTCTTTCCGTCTTTATCTTTAATACTTTCCCATACTGAAACTGGTTCAGGTAGGTAAACAACTGTTGTATTTTTAACTGTTTTAAAAGCATCTTTTAACATTTTAACAAGTGTGGACTTTCCAGAACCTATATTTCCTTCGACTGAGAAGATATAATGCATAATTGTATATATAAATATATTACATTTAATATAATTCAATTTATACTAAATGAAAATTGAAAATAATATTAAATATATAAATAATATTATTATAATATGGACCTTACACAACAAAAACTCACCAAGAGCGAATGGAACTTTCTAGAAGTTCCTGTCAATTCTCAAGAAGGAAAGATATTAAAGTTAATATATAATGGATATGATAATACATCTTATACAAATAATGAATCGAATAGTTTACTTGGATGGATGAAAATAGGAACAGATGAAGACCAATTTCATCTTTACATTTATCGAGGAAATTTTGAAAAGATAATTAAAAAAATAGTAAAAAAATATGATATATCCTTTGTAATGCAAAAGGATAAAAGTAGTAAAAAACAGTTGAAGAAACAAGATTTGATTAGAATTTCAAATAGTTCTAAAAAGATGGAAGAAATAAAAGATACAATATATGAATTTATTTTATTGGATAATGCAAAAATGTTCTTTAAAAAAAAGTTATGTCCCAAAAGATATTATACATTGACACAGTTAGTAAGAAATAATGTTCGTTATATAAATCATTATGTTTTACAGTTTGTTGATTGGATTATTGAAGAATACAAAGATAAGATAGATAAAACAGCATTGATTGCCAATGCTTACGAATATATTGAAAAAAATACCGAAGTATTTAAATATACGGATATGAAATTATATGATCATCAATCAAGATTGTTTGAATCAATAAAAAGACAAGGGTCAAAATTAATATTATATCAAGCACCTACAGGTACGGGTAAAACAATGTCGCCTGTTGGGTTAGCTAAAGGTAAAAAAATTATATTTACTTGCGCAGCAAAACATATTGGTTTACAATTAGCAAAGGCATGTATTTCAATGGAAATTAAAATAGCAGTTGCATTTGGATGTAAAGATGCGGGTGATATTAGATTACATTATTTTGCAGCTAAAGATTTTGTAAGACATCGAAGAACAGGTGCAATTTTCCGTGTAGACAATAGCAATGGAGAAAAGGTAGAATTAATTATTACAGATATTCAATCATATTTGCCCGCAATGAATTATATGCTAGCATTCAATGAACCAGAAGATATTGTTTGGTATTGGGATGAACCAACAATTACACTAGATTATGATACACATGAATTTCATGAAATATTGCAAAGAAATTGGCAACAAAATGAGATTCCAAATGTTGTTCTTTCATCAGCAACATTACCTAATATGGATGAAATATTACAAATGACGAGACATTTTCAAGGTAAATTTGAAACAAACAATATAGAAGAAATTATTAGTTATGAATGTAAGAAATCAATACCAATCTTAGATGCAAATGGATATGTTGTAATGCCACACTATGTTTATGAAAAATTTAAAGATTTACGAAAATGTGCTAGACACATAGAAAGAAACAAAACAATTTTGAGACATATCGATGTAGAAGATATGGTAAAGTTTATTTATTATGTAAATAAGAAAAAATATATTGCAGATGATTATTTGATTGACAATTATTTTGAAAGTGTATCTGATATTACAATTATCAACTTAAAAATCTATTATCTGAGAATTTTACTATTGATTAAAGATAATTATACAGCAATATATAATAGATTTCAAGAAAAGCGAAAAAAAATGCACAATTCGATAATTAAAATTACTACTAATGATGCACATACATTAACGGATGGTCCAACTATCTTCTTAACAGAAGATGTTGAAAGAATGGGTAGGTTTTATTTGAGAGTTTCAAATATTCCAGAAAGTGAATTAGATAAAATATTAAAAGTAATGGAAATGAATGAGAAATATATGTTAGAATTAGAAGATGTTGAAAAACAAGAAACTCAAAGACGAGACAAAATGGGTAGTGAAGATTTAGCTAAAGATAAATCTAAAAATACAGATTCTACTGATGCTAAAGCTCAAAGAGCGTATGTTAAAAAGGTAGCAGAATTAAAAGCAAAAATACATACAATAGAATTGTCCAAAAAATTTGTTCCTAATAGTAGTGCACATATTAGAGAATGGGTATCAAATAGTAAAAATACAGATAATGTATTTACATGTGATATTGAAGATGAAACAGTAGAAAAGATTATGTATTTAAATGTTAATAAAGAATGGAAGATTTTATTGTTAATGGGTATTGGTGTATTCAAAACCCATCCTAATAAAGAATATATGGATATTATGAAAGACTTAGCATCAAAACAACAGTTATATTTGATTATTGCATCGACAGATTATATATATGGAACTAATTATCAGTTTTGTCACGGATATTTAAGTAAAGATTTGGTAAATATGACTCAAGAAAAGATGATTCAGGCATTTGGAAGAGTTGGAAGAAGTAGCAGTCAAAAGAATTATACTCTTAGAGTAAGAGATGATGATTTAATTAGAAAATTGTATACCAAGGACACTAATAAACCAGAAGTTAGAAATATGAACATACTATTTGCATAATAATATATTTGTAATATATATATTATAATGGAAACTAAAGAACTTTTTATTGCAGCAGTAATACTCGGATTTTTACTTGTATTCTTAGTTGAATTAAAATTAAGAAAAATCCCTATTGAACCGCGACGACGCGTAATAGGCGGATGTGCTGGAACAAGATATGGATGTTGTCCTGATAGTAGAAAAGCTTGTAGAGATAAGAAATGTTCAAATTGTGGTCGTCACCACCGCCATCATCGCCGTGAATTATTTAGATAATAATATTTTCCATTTTGTGAAGTGTCCGCTACATTTTACCAGATGTAAATTTTTTAATAGTCCTTTTTTATATTTCATATTGGAATATAAATGATGAACTTCATATGGTTTAATTATTTGATTATACTTATATAAAAAAGAAATATGTGGGTTTTTTGGCCACCAAGGCGGAGGATTATCTATAGGCTTCAGGTTATAAAATAAAGCATGAAACCCTTGATCTTCATCACACATTGGTGTATCTAATTCAACTTCTATATCTTGTTTTTTTATTTTTGTAAATAAATTAATAGCAGAGTTATAATCTAAATTAGTTTTCAAACTTAAATGAGGTATAAATCTATTTGTAAAAAAATTCCAAGGATGATTACCATCTGAACAATACCAAATGCAGTATTTGAAGTCTTTCATATATTATATTTTTATTTAAAGTTAAAAAAGATAATAATCTAATGGATAAACCAAATTATATACAATTAAATCCTGTTTGCAATATATTTGACGAAAATAAAGTATGGATGCGAACACATGAACCCTATTTAGATTTCAGTCATCAAATAAGATGGAAAACAGTTTATATACCTACAAAATGTTATTTGAAAGATATTGATATAACAAATATAAAAGACTACGCGTTAGATAAGTTTTTGAAATAATAATTAATTAAAATTTACTAACTAATTATTATTTAGTTTCCACCACGAAGGCGTAGGACAAGATGGAGTGTTGCTTCTTTCTGAATATTATAGTCAGATAGAGTTCTTCCATCTTCAAGTTGTTTTCCAGCAAAAATTAGACGTTGTTGGTCTGGAGGGATCCCTTCTTTATCTTGGATTTTACTTTTAACATTCTCTATGGTATCACTTGGTTCGACGTCAAGTGTGATGG
>WLWG01002772.1_pt1 | contig 12838 bp, 9 predicted proteins | sample 6712871 | NCBI WGS metagenome assembly WLWG01 (sample SAMN12718693, study PRJNA515312) | sponge metagenome | isolation source: marine sponge | host: Mycale hentscheli | place: New Zealand: South Island, Marlborough, Capsize Point | collected 2003-05-01 | reverse complement strand
CGGCAAACTTTAACCCTACATTTAGAATAGATAAAAAAGCAGGGGTTATTAATTTTGATTCCACTATGCTTAATGAAAACTGTGTATTAGAATATATCTCTGACGGAATGGAAGGTGGAGATGATTCACAAGTATCGGTTAACAAACTTTTTGAAGATTATGTTTATGCTTACATTGAATATGCAATTTTAAACAGCAAGTTTAATGTTCAAGAATATATTATTAATAGAGCTAGAAAAAGAAAAACAGCTTTACTTAGAAACGCAAAAATTAGATTAAGCAATATTCATCCAGGTAGGTTATTAATGAATCTAAGAGGAGAGAATAAGTGGATTAAATAAGATGGCAAACATTCAAAGAAATTTTATCGCTGGCCGTATGAACAAAAGCCTTGACGAAAGGCTTGTACCGAATGGTGAGTATGTTGATGCTTTAAACGTAAGACTGGGCTCTACAGAGGGTTCTGAAGTAGGTTCAGTTGAGAATTCAAAAGGAAATACATCTTTAAGCACTTTAATGTTTAACGATGTTGAATTAAGTAATAATGCTAGGTGTATAGGAGCTTACGAAGACGGTGCAAATGAAACTATATATTGGTTTGTGCATGACCCATCTTTTCCATCAGGCTCTACAAGTAAGTTAGATTTAATTGTATCTTATAATACAAATGATAATTCAATAACATATCATGTTATTAGTATTAATGACGGAACTAATTTAAATACTACTTTAAATTTTAGCACTTATCATTTAATAACCGGTGTTAATTTAGTAGATAATAAACTTTTATATTTTACGGACAATTTAAATCCTCCACGATACATAAATGTAAACAGAAGGTATAGTGTTCCGGTAAATAATTTAGATAGTTTTAGTGCAGAATCTATTTTAGTAATAAAAAGACCTCCCATTGAGTCTCCTACAATTCAAACAATTAATGTTTCAGGTCAAGAAGATGATTTTTTAGAAGAAAGATTTATATCATTTGCTTATAGATATAAATATGCTGACAATCAATATTCTGCAACTTCACAGTTTAGCGAGGAAGCGTTTACTCCGAGCTCATTTAATTTTAGCTACAATAGTTATTTAAATGAAGGAATGCAAAATACTAAGAATGCTGCAATTATTACTTTTAATTCAGGAAGTTCATTGGTTGAGGGTATACAATTATTGTTTAAAGAATCTACAACTAATAATATAAAAGTTATAGAGTATTTAGATAAAAGTAATCTAGGATATTCAAACAACACTAACTACACTTATACTTTTGATAACAGTCAAATATTTACATTATTGCCTGATTCAGAATTATTAAGGCTTTATGATAATGTTCCTTTAATAGCTAAATCCCAAACTTTAATGGGTAACAGGCTTATGTATGGAAATTATAAAGATGGATATAATCTAACTGATAAGTTTGAAGAAGATATAAGATTAGAATTTTCAGCAGGCATTAATTCAACAGTAATAGATATTTCTGATTTGTTAGATTCTACAGGAGCAGGAAATTATACATACGGACCAACGCCAGTAACTGTAAATGATTGTGTTGTATATTTTGATTTATCTAATCAAAATGGAACTACATTAGAATTAAATGCTGGCTCAAGTATTACGCTAGATTTTAATATTCAACATAGCCAGTTTACTGGAACTACGCCTACTTCACAAACAGTAAGCACAAGCATAGTTTTTGATTACACTCTTCCCACAAATTTTAATAACGTATATGGTTTAGCAACAAGTACCGATTTTATTGAAAAAATAGGAACTGTAGCTAATATTCAAACCGTCACTAATGCTTGCAACGGTTCTACTTTAACTGACCAGGTTAATTGCGCATTGCCTTCTACTCTTGGAACATATACTAAAACAGCAAGTGGTATAACTGCTTCAGGACAACCTATAAATATAATAGCTTCTCCAGCAAGCAATACAATTGGACTGCAAATTATAGCTATGAATTATGTAGACGGTGCTAACAATTCGTATGAGTTTTATTCTGTTAATAGTGCTGTCGCTTCTTTTTCTACTGCAAATTCTCCAAAAAGTTTACATAGCAATAGAGGGTATGAAATAGGTATAGTGTATATGGATAATTTTAATAGAGCTTCTACAGCTTTAGTAAGTCCTAATAATTCTGTACATATTCCTTGTTCTAGCTCAATAAATAAAAACGATATAAGAGCGACAATACCAAGTCAGCAATTAGCTCCTAGCTGGGCAACTCGTTATAAGTTTGTAATAAAGCCCTCAGAATCTACTTATGATACTATATATACAAGTATTTATTTTGAAGACCCTTTAACTAATTCAACCTATTTTTTATTAGAAGGGGAAAACGCTAATAAAGTAGAAGAAGGAGATAGATACTTTGTAAAGTCTGATAGTAATGGTCCTATACTAAGATGCGTAGAAGCTACTGTTTTAGAGAAAGAAGTAAAATCAGCAGATTTTTTAAAAGATGCTTCCGGAGCTGCCATTACTTCTCCATCTGGAACATATATGAAAATTAACCCAAATAATTTTTCTACTGTTCGTGGTGATAATGATATTATAACTCCGGGTTCAGACACGGCGATTCAAAATAGTGCAAATGATTATCCTATACTTTCATACCCCATGAATTTAGCTGACCCAGCAAATCCTACTCAGTTTTTAGATTATAATGTTCCTGCGGGCAGTAGAATTGTAATATCCATAAGACAAGAAAGATTAGGTGTTGGTAAAGGTAATGCAAAGTGTGAAAGAAGAATAAGCACATTAAATGTAGAGTTTGTGTCATCTACTACTTATTCAAATATGCAGGATTGGTGGAATGGAGACAACGCTCAAGTAGCATTAGACGATGCAATTACAGAAGTCGGAGGAAACACGGGGAGTATATTAAACGTATATGAGTCTGCTACAGCTACTGCTAAAGATGATATATCAACTGCTGAAAGCACAAATTATTATAAATTTTATAGAGAACAAAATCCCGCTGGAGGAGATGGAGAGTTATCATTACTTATTACAGGTACTGTAAGATGCGGAGGTACATTGTCAAGAGCAAAAAGACGCTCTACAGTTACAGCTGATATACAAATATATAGAGCCGATTCTATTATAGTATTTGAAACACAACCTACTGATGCGCTCCCTAATGTATGGTATGAAAACCACTTATCTTTTCCTATAAGTGCAGACGGAATGCATACAGGTAATGTTCAGACTCAAACATCTAGTCAATCAGCTATTATAGACACAGAGTTTTCTAACTGTTATGTGTTTGGAAATGGGGTAGAAAGTTATAAAATATTAGACTCTATAACTGGTAAAACTAAAAACTTAGGAGAGCGTGTTACTTCAACATCCAATATGAATTATAAGGAAGAACACCGTTTTGCCGATATAACTTATAGTGGAGTATATAATGATGAAACCAACGTAAACAAACTAAACGAGTTTAATTTAGGTCTTCTTAATTTTAAACCACTAGAAGAGTCTTATGGACCTATTCAATTATTAGATGGTAGAAAAACCGATATACTCACCTTACAAGAAGATAGAATATCTTATGTATTAACAGGTAAAAATTTATTAAGCGATTCTACGGGTGGAGGAGCAGTAACATCTGTTCCAGAAGTTTTAGGAACTCAAATAGCTAGAATAGAAGAGTATGGTGTTAGTGAAAATCCAGAAAGTTATTCATCATGGGGGCCTAATAAATATTTTACTGATGCAAAAAGAGGTGCTGTAATAAATCTAGTTGGCAGCTCAATGAGAGACGAACAGCTTCAGGTTATCTCAGAAGCTGGAATGAGAGGATGGTTTAGGGATTTATTTATACAAACTTTTAATACTCAAAAAATAGGTGGATTTGACCCTTATATGAATGAGTATGTATTGCATTCAAATGTTCAGCTACCTATAGTGTCAGAAGATTGTTTTCAATGCAACACTACAAGAGATTTAACAATTTTACCAGGGCAAACTGTAAGTTATTGCGTGGAGTTAGGTGATTTATTAGGTCTAGTTAATATAGATTTTGTAATACCGTTTCAAGGTTTTGATAATATTGTTACTGAATCTAGTCAAAATACAGTAACTGAAACAAACAGTAACGATATAGTTTCTGAAACTACAATAAGCGGAGTAGGATACACCATTACAGCAGTTTACAATAGCATCTCACACACTACCGGCGTGGTGTTTCAAGACGGTACATTGACTTTTAATAAAAATGTTGTTACTACAGATACTGTTCAAATAAACATATCACACGATAGCTTATCAGCTCAAACAATAGATGTTACTGCTGGCTGCCCTCAGGCTGAAATCATGACTGTATTTAATGTTTCAATAACCAGTAATGCTGATGCGTCTCAAAGAATTACAAATATATACAGGTGGAGTGACGGTGGGTTTAATTCACCACCTAAAAACACATCTGTTACTTTTGCAAATAGCACTACTAATCCGATAGTGTCACAATATTTACAAGAAGCAGGGCAGCAAGGAGGAGGGTTTATTCCTGGAGATGGAGCAATAGTTTCTATTATAAGTAAAAAAGAATCTACTGATGATTTTGTATTTGACCCATCTAAAAATAAATTTAGATATCTTAGGACTGCAACTTTTTACGATAATAATGGTGCTGACATAAACGCTTTGTTGGCGGCATCAACAAATGTTACTCCTATATCAAGTCAAACTAACCCAGACCAATATTCGGCAAGTTTTACTTTGCCTGCCGGCGGTAATTTTTTATATTTAATTTGGGACTATAGACAGTCTAATTCACAAAAACTTTGTTATTCAACAACAAGCACTACAGATGCTTGTACAGGGTGTACTTTTCCACCTACACCTGTTCCGACAGCTCCAGTACCGGTAACACCAGTATATCGATGGTTAATTGAACCGGGGGCGGGTAGCTCTACAAGCCCTGCATCGTGTCCCTCAGCCTCTGTAGCTCTTTATAGTTTTTCTAGCTCGTTTGCTACTACATTTGCTAATAGCACATTCTTCTATACAGATGCAGCATTAACAACAATATTTCAAGGAGGAAATAATTATTTTGGAGTAAGAGAGCCTAATCAAGGCTATGGTCAGTCACAGGGAATTTTTAGAATGACAGATTTAGGAACAGCTTCTAATATAGATACAGCTGGGGTTTGTAATCCAAATCCAACGCCAGTTCCAGTGCCTGTGCCTGTGCCTAGTCCAGTTGCACCAAGTCCAGCACCTGCTCCTACAGTGCCTGTGCCAGCTCCAAGCACACCCACAACAGCATTCACTATGACAAGTGTTAACACTTATTGGAGTAGTTATTTAGATGCTTGTAACAACGGTCCAAGTTCTTCAACTCAGACTTATTATCACAGCGGAAGCGGCTCATGTCCAACAGGAGGCGATTATATTTATACAGATGCGGCAGGGACAACATTACTATCAGACGTTATTAGTACCTTTGGAAAAATTTGGTTTATACCTTCAAGTGTTTGCTCACCTAATGGCAAAGCTGTAGAGATAAGTCCAGGTGCAGGATATATTTATGGAGAAGGTATTTGTTAATTAAGAAAAAATGGCAACACTAGGAACATATTATTTTGATACAGCAAGTTTTACAAACGCAACAACGATTTATGATGATGCGAATTTATCAACTATATCACAAAACGGATGGTATTCCGATGACAGTATTGTAAGGAGACAAATAAGTGGTGTTTTAGAGGCGGCACAATCGTGTAGTGTTCCTACTCCTGTGCCAACGCCTACAGCTCCAATACCTGTGCCTGTACCTGCTCCAGCTCCAGCTCCTGTTGCTCCTAGTCCTGTGCCTAGTCCTGTAGCGCCAGTAGCGCCTAGTCCTACTCCTACCCCTACCCCTAGTCCTGTAGCGCCAGTAGCGCCTAGTCCTAGTCCTGTGCCTGCTCCGGCTCCTACAGCTCCAGTGCCTGCCCCTATTGTACCTCCTAGTCCAACGCCAGTTCCTGTAGCCCCTAGTCCTGCTCCAGTAGCTCCTAGTCCTGTACCTGCCCCAGTGGTTCAATGCTATACTTTATATGTGCAAAAAAGCAGCTCTACTGTGTGTTCAGGTAGTTATGGAAATTATTTCTTTAACGCTGCCAGTTTAAGCTCTGCTACTACTGCATATGCTAATAGTAGTTGTAATTCAAATGCTAGCGCTGGATATTATACGCAAGGTCTTACATATAGATATTGGAATGGTTCAAGCTTTACATTGACAGGAAGTTGTTAAATTTAATTAAATATAATTATGATACTAATAAAAGAAGAGAGGGAGTATGTTCCCTATGACCCTAGTCCACTACAGCCAATTACTAGAGCAACCAAAAAAGGTTTTCAAGTATTAGATGTGCCTCCAGCGGTATATAGTATACTTGTTGATTTTTATGACAGAGCTCAGTTTCAAGAAGAAAATTACCCGGGAAAGGAGGCTTATTCAAAACAAGTAAGTTTTTTACAAGACATAAATCAACACCAAGATAAAGTAGATTTTATAAAATCAACCATGCTTGATTTACATCAAGAGTGGTGTCAAAGAGATTTAAACCCAGCTGTAGTTTATGGCGTAAGAAGTTATAGCAATAACACTATTTTTAATGCGCATTTTGACAGACAAGATACCCATCATGTTGCTTCTAGTATTACCCTTGGAAAAGATGCTCCTTGGAATTTAAATATTCAAGACCATGATAATCAGTGGTGGGGAGTAGATGTTGAACCCGGTCAAATGATTATGTTTGAATCTGGATGCTGTATGCACGGAAGATTGGATAATTATCAAGGGAGTTACTTTGACAATATATACACACACTTCACTTACGCAGAACCGTTCACTCCTTATGAAGGATAGATATATATCTTTTGATTGGTGGTGGGGTGGTTTTAATAATATTCGGATGTGCTATGAGATGGTTGGAGCTATGTCATATGTTTCAGGAAGAAAGATTATATTGCCTCCTCCAGGGTATTGTTTATTTTTAGCAGAGCATCACGACAAAAAAACTTTTTGGGATATCTGGGAAATACTAGATAAAAAAGCGTTTACAGATAATTTTGATTGTATCGATTATAAAGATACTGACCTTGTAAAGTATTCTTCAGAGATACAAAACTATGATGGTATATGTAAAGACATTAAATGTGTAATGTTCAACGATACAGACATAAACTGGGGTCCTCAAAAGTTTATAGGTAAAGGTCTTATATACCATAGTATAGAAGATATAAATCACTTTAACGAATTTAATTGTGACAACAGAGAATTTTTATATGATATTATGTGTGAAGATAAAATTATACATTTTCCTAGAAATTTATTGGGACATTTTGGATACCATGTATATCCTCCTAACGACAACGCAAGAAGAATAATACAGCAAAAAGTAAAAGATGGTATAAAGTTTAGGGAAGAGTTTTTTGTGCAGTCAAACAAACTTATGCCAGGTGATTATGACGCTGTGCATATAAGAAGAGGAGATTTTAAATATACCCAAACACAATGGACAGAAGACCTTTACAAGAATCTTGAAGCATTATTAGATGGAAGTGTCAGAAAATCAGTACCTTTATACATAGCCACTGATGAACCTGACTTATCAATGTTTGATTTTTTAAAAGAAAAATATAATACTATTTTTTTAAAAGACTTAACACAGTCTAGCAAAAGCCATGAGTTAGTTTTAGACACTATTATATGTGCAAATGCTAAAAATTTTTATGGTTCTAGGATGTCAACATATAGTGACTACATAAATATAGTTAGAGGCTACAATGGTAAAATAGACCATCACAGAAAGTCTTTAAACTTTGACAGAAAACAAATTCAATACAATAAATACCCTTGGGAATCAGAGCCCTACAACTGGCAAGACCTTTGGGGTGAATTATATTATGGCAAAATTTAATTTAGGAATACACGGGTCTCATAATGCAGCAGTAGCTCTATCTTATGGAGGAGACATTCTTGAGGTAATAGAATTAGAAAGATGGGTGCAAATAAAAAATGCAGCATTTTTCTATTACCATCCCATACTTAATCCTATTGAAGTTTTAAATGAAATATTAGATTACTTTGAATTAAAACACGGGGCAAAAGAATATGATTATGCTATGACAAACTCTTGGCCTCAAGAACACAATAAAGATTTAAGAGCTGCTAATGTATTGTATGTTCCACATCATGAAGCACACGCTTGTAATGTGATGTATCATTCAGAGGCTAAAAAATCTTTAATTATTTCTTTTGATGGAGGTTCTGATAATGGTCATTTTAATATATATCTAGGTGAGAAAGGACAACATCCTCAACTTATACATCAATCAGAAAAAGATTTATGTGTTCCTTACGCTGCTTTAGGGCATTATATGGGAGATATAACAAGAGAAAGGGATTGGTGGTTTGGTAATTTAACTTATGCCGGTAAAGCTATGGGGCTATCATCATATGGAAAAAGAGATGAGGAAATGTTTGGTTATGTAACTCGTTTATATGATATGAGTAACAGCAATAAGGTAGATAAAGCTCACCAAAATTGGTCAGAAATGTTTTGTGGTTGTCATCAAAAAGATGAAAAATCTAAAGACCTTGCCTATGCTAATCAGTATATGTTTGAAAAAAACTTTGCAGATATTGCATTGCCTTTTATATTTAAACATCCAGATAGAGAAATACAGTTTGCTGGTGGCGGCGCTATGAATATATTGAACAACACCACATATAAAGCTTTTGTTTCTCCTAACTCAGATGATAGAGGTATAGCATTAGGGTGTTTATTAAGCTTAATCAAACCTTCTGAGCCTTTAGACAGTACTTACCTAGGCTCTGAACCATACGATGATATACCTGAAGGTAAGGATGTAAGTGTAGGCGAAGTGTCTCAAATGTTATTACAGGGTAAAATAATAGGATTAATACAAGGACGAGCAGAACACGGTGCTAGAGCTTTAGGAAATCGCTCTATACTTTGCACACCCAAACAAGGAGTAAAAGAAAGATTAAACTCAGAGGTAAAAAACAGAGAGTGGTTTAGACCTTTTGCCGGAGTGTGTAGAGAAGAAGATGCCCGTCAATATTTTAAGTCTTATGGCAGGCACAGGTGGATGACTCACAATGTAAAAGTAAAAGATAGTCAGTTTCCTGGAATAACTCATGTAGATAAAACTTGTAGGCTTCAAACAGTTACTGAAAAACAAAATAAATTTATATATGATTTGCTAGAGTATCACCCTGTATTATTAAATACCTCTTTTAATATTCAAGGCAAACCAATATTAAACACTTATAAAGAAGCTATGTGGATGAAAGAAAACACAGGAGTAGATGAAGTAATAACCGATAAATATATATTATAATGTTAAAAAAAATAAAATTAGATTATGATTGGAGTTATTTTTTACCTCCAATGCAAGATTATTCAGTTCATAAAGGAACTTGTTTGGCGCATCAGCTTGATGAGCTAACAGATATACACGAAGAGTATGGGCTAGGAGAAACGTATACTAAAGATAATACTGTAATTCAACAGCTATGGTACACAGACAAACAGGTAGATTTTAAAGACTTAGGAAAACAAACTGGAATGGAAGTAATTACTATCTCTAGCATATTACAGCCTCCAGGAAATACCATTGCTTTACATAGAGATACTTTTTTTCAAATAAACAAAAGGTTTCCTGATGACAAGAGAACAAAGGTAAGGGCTAATATATATCTTGAGCCTTGGAAAGTTGGACATATGTTACAATACAAATCTGAAGAAGATAATATCTGGAAAACATCTGATAATTGGAGCGCTGGAGACGGCTATATATGGGATTCTAAACCGCTTCATTTATCAGCAAATGCAGGCATGAAAGACAAGTATACTCTTCAGATATCAGGCTTCTTGCTCTAAAAGATGCAAGCAATTAAATTTGTAAATTTGTAGTTAAATAAATCCGTATGGCTTTTTATTATGAATTTACTCGCTGTGATGATTCTAGCATAAAAAATGATTGGACGTTTCCAGGAAATCCTCAACTAACTATTTATGATGTATATCTTATATATGGATATTGTTGGCAAGTAACGGCTTTAAGAAATAGCGGTCAACAAGTAGTGTCCAGTGCTTATTATGGATTAAATGGTTGTTCTCAATGTACAGCCCCTACACCCGCACCATCGGCTACGCCTCCTACTTCTTATTTATGGCAATTTAATCAAGTTCAAGGTAACGGTAGTTTTGTAAAACCAACTTCTTGTACTAACTGTCCAGTAACTGTATATTCTGATGTAAATAGTTATAACAATGTGGTATGCGGTACACAGCACTTTTGGTTAGATGCAAATCTTACTGCTCCATTTATAGGAAGCAATCAGTTTTATATAGCTACCCCTGGCAGTACTCCTGCTACAGGAACAGGGATGCTTTTAATTGAAAATAACGGTACAGTAACAAATAAATACGACTGCAATGGAGCTAATATATGTTTTGGTCCAGCGCCTAGTCCAGTGCCTACAGCTCCATCCCCTAGTCCAGTGCCTACAGCTCCAGTACCTTCTCCCGTACCAGCGCCTGTAGGTCCAAGCCAACCTGAATATTGTTTACAATCTACAAATTCGGTAACTATAGAAAATATTGGAGGAATAAATAAATATGTATTTGGAGGTAATTATGGCTTATATGGTAGTGGAACAGGAATTTTTGTTTTTACAAGCGTTCCGTCTTCACATCCTATAGCGTTTCAAAATTATGGTAAAACATCTACAATAGATTATGAAGGTCAATTTAGTGTAGGAACTAAAACTGGACAAGACGGAAATACATATGAATATTTTTATGGAGATGTAACGCTTACGGTTACCGGAGCTTACGGTGTTATTGGTTATGAGTGTTATTATCATGGATACATGGGTGGACAAAACAATTTAATGTATGATAATGTGATTTGTCCAAATTTACAGCCGCCATGGAAACGATGTATTCTTCCATCTCTGCACGGTTTCTAAAAGCGGTATGGTGCATCGATCGGATGTTGTTATCCAACGTTGCTTGAAGACTGGTTTTGACAACTGCAACACGTGAATAATCCACCGCTGCACCAATGAGCCCCAGTAATGGTAGAATCAAAACAGATAGTTGGATAGCAAGGCTACCTTCACTGTTTTTCAAAAATTTCTTCAACAAACTCATAAAATACCACCAAATTTTAATGATGGTATCTTACTTGTTTGATTTTGAATTACTCTGAAAGAAGTGGTTCAAATTGTATTGGAAATTAAAAGCTTTGATTAGGCATTCGGACCAATCATAAGCTCAGGTCTTACAACCGCGTCGAATTCTTCTTCAGTTACAAAACCAAGATTGATTGCTTCTTCTTTTAGAGTGGTACCGTTTTTATGCGCGGTTTTGGCAATTTTGGTTGCGTTATCATAACCGATTGTTGGTGCAAGCGCCGTCACCAGCATTAAGGAGCACTCCATCAACTGAGTAATATTATCTTCATTCGCTACAATGCCCACAACGCATTTATCCGCAAATGTATTGCACGCATCAGCCAGTATTCGAATGGATTGCAGCATGGAGTTTGCCATAACGGGTTTGTAGACATTCAGTTCAAAATGCCCCTGCGTGCCAGCCATGGCGATGGTAGTTTGATTACCCATTACCTGGCAACACACCATAGTCATTGCTTCACACTGCGTCGGATTTACCTTGCCAGGCATAATGGATGAACCGGGCTCGTTTTCCGGCAAGGATATTTCACCAAGGCCAGAGCGAGGACCGGAGCCCAAAAGACGCAGATCATTTGCAATCTTGAATAGTGAAGCAGCAACTGCACTCAAAGCGCCGTGGGCATAAACATAAGCATCATTTGCGGCAAGTGCTTCAAACTTGTTGGGAGCTGTTCGGAATGGAAGGCCTGTTATATTTGCAACTTCTGCTGCAAAGTCTTCCGCGAAACCAACTTTAGAATTCAAACCTGTGCCTACTGCTGTGCCCCCTTGCGCAAGTTCGTAAAGACCATCAAGTCCTTCAGTGACGCGGCGAATGCCATTGCGCAATTGGGCAGAATAGCCTGAAAATTCCTGGCCCAATGTAAGCGGTGTTGCATCTTGGGTATGCGTGCGACCAATTTTTACAATGTCCTTGAACTCTTTTGATTTTGCTTCAATGGCAGAGGCTAAATGATCAAGCGCTGGCAACAAGATTGAATTTACTTCCCTTGCTGCTGCTATGTGCATTGCGGTCGGGAACGTATCATTTGAGGATTGCCCCATGTTGACGTGATCATTTGGATGGACTGGGTCCTTGGAGCCAATTACACCACCAAGAATTTCAATCGCCCTGTTTGAAATCACTTCATTCGTATTCATGTTGGACTGTGTACCAGAACCGGTTTGCCAAACAGAAAGCGGAAAATTGTCATTAAACTTGCCTTCAACAACCTCACCCGCAGCCTGGTTGATTGCTTTACCCAAGTCTGCGTCAAGAACACCCATTTTCATATTAACGCGCGCTGCAGATTGCTTAACAATGCCGAGGGCCGCAACAAGCGGTAACGGCATGGTTTCCGTGCCAATGGGAAAATTGATCAATGAACGCGCGGTTTGTGCTCCAAAGTATTTTTCGCTGGGCACTTCCAATGGGCCAAAACTGTCAGTCTCTGTGCGGGTATCTTTTGTCATTGCTCGTTGTTCCTGGGTCTTTTGTCTTGCGTGAATAACTCTGGTTATGGTTTAGGCTGTTTTATGAATGAATGCCACAAGTCGAAAGTAGTATTCACGAAATATCGCACTACTTTGACCAATCATCAATCGTGCCGCGTGCTTCTTTCATGG
>WLWG01002768.1_pt1 | contig 12846 bp, 24 predicted proteins | sample 6712871 | NCBI WGS metagenome assembly WLWG01 (sample SAMN12718693, study PRJNA515312) | sponge metagenome | isolation source: marine sponge | host: Mycale hentscheli | place: New Zealand: South Island, Marlborough, Capsize Point | collected 2003-05-01 | reverse complement strand
AACAGTCTAACGACAAAGGTACATGGTTTGGTTGGGAAGTGAGCAAGACAGGTCCAATTGAGGATGCTGCGTTGTATCAACAAGCTAGAAGTTTTTCTGAAAGCATTTCTAAAGGAGATGTTCAAGTTAAACATGGTGAAGACGATACGGCAAAAGCAACTGATGGGGCAGCTCACTACTAAAATTCCGTTAGGAATTGTTGCAACTGGGGTGGTAAAGCGAGAGTGGACCCACCCCACAAAATATAAAGATGGAAGAAAAATTTATAGATATATTTACAGGTCTTAAAAGAGACTATGGTTATGCAGATATAAACTCTGCATACAAAGATCCTGCTACAGGTAAACTTAAATTAAAGTATGGCTGGGCAGCAAAAGAATTATTAGAGTCAGATTATTTAGATCATCTTACAGGTAAAAAATCTATAGGCATACAACCATGTGATGACGATGGGTTAGCAAAATTTGGCGCTATAGATATAGACTCAGATGAATATGACAACTTTGATTTAAGAAAGTATTTAGAAATAATAGATAAAAAAAATATTCCAGTAGTCCCAGTTAAATCTAAAAGTGGTGGACTTCATATATATGTATTTTTTAAAGAGCCAGTTAAAGCAAGTTTTGTTAGAAATTTTTTAGATAAATTATTATTTACATTTGATCTTAAAGCTTCAACAGAAATATTTCCAAAACAAACTCAACTAGGTATAGGTTCAGATAGTAAACCCATTAATGGTAATTTTATTAATTTACCTTACTACAACCGTAATGAAAGAGTGGGTGTCAATTTAGATGGGACAGAGTTTACCTTTGAACAATTTATAAAAGTCGTCGAGACTAACACAAAAACAAAAGATGATCTAGAAGAATTTGCAACAGAACTTATGCGACTTGAATTAACAGGTGGTGCCGATGAATTTGCAGACGGCCCTGTCTGTTTACAAAGATTATCTAAATCTAAGTTAGATGATTATAGAGATCGATTTATTTATAACTACATGGTGTTTGCTAAAAAGAAATATCCAGACAACTGGGAAGAAAAACTTTTAGAAGGTGCAAGAAATTATATTGTTTACGATAACATCTGGGGCGATGAAAAAGTAAAACAAAAAATTAAAGCTTATAAAAAAGATACCGCAGGCCATACTTGTTCAGAAGAACCTATTAATAGTATGTGTGTTAAATCAGAATGTTTAAAAAGAAAGTTTGGTGTAGCATCTGATAAAGTTAAAAAGTTTCCTGCATTATCTGCACTAATCAAAATAGATTATTCTCCTGAACCAGAATTTAGATTTACAGTGCACTACAATGACAAAGTAGAAGGGGAAACTACTCAACAGATAATTGCTAGAGATATTAATTACATCATGGACCAAGAAAAACTTAGACGTTTAATTGGAGCACATACACCTATTCCACCACCACGAATCAAGGGTGATGATATGCAAAATATTTTAGATAACCTATGGCAAGGAATGAAAACAGAAAAAGCTCCTCCAGGTACCTCACCAAAAGAAATACTTCATAAACATTTAGATGATTATATTCATGGTGTACCAGCAGTAAGTGACGCTTCGTTTAGAAGTGGTAGCACATTAATTGATGATGGTTTTGCTTATTTTGTATTTGATCCTTTCTATAATTTTTTAAAGAATAAAGAATGGAAATCTAAAATAGATAGGACAGGGCAAATGATGATGGATTTTTTTACTGCAGAACTTAGGAGTCTTAAACGATACCCTAAAAAAGAATCAGAAAAAAAATCACATAACCCAGTCAGGTGTGTTAAAATATCAATGACTCATTTTGAAAGAGAAGAAAACCCTGTTGAAATAATACCAATGAAAAGCAAAAAGGATATACTATGACCGATAAAAAAATACCTACAGTGCATGTATCAATGCCTTGTTATGATACTATGCAAGTACCAACTTGTTTAAGTTTATTAAAACTATTTGATAAATTTACTGCAGCTAAAATTAAAACTAATATATCCACATTTAAATCACCTTACGTAGGTTATTCCAGAAATATACTTTCAGCTATATTTTTAGAGTCTAATTATGATTATCAATTATTTATAGACGCGGATGTAAGTTTTGAACCAGAAGTTATTGGATCAATGATCATGGCTAAAAAAGATTTTATATGTGCACCTTATAGAAAAAAGACCCATGATAATTCTGTATCTTATTCTGTAGCATTTCCGGATTATAAAAATATTAATATTGATAAATCAGGGATCACGGAAATTATAGGGGGACCAGCAGGATTAACTTTAATTCATAGATCAGTATATGAAAAATTAATAAAGAATTACCCACAATTAAAAATTAAACATGCTTCAGGAATATCGGATAAACAAAAAGAATATTTATATAATTTTTGGGAAAATACTTTTGATTCAAAAGAAGGTGCTTGGTATGGAGAAGATGTTTCTTTTTGTAGTATAGCACGACAAGCGGGATTTAAACTTCATGCTTTAGTTCATTGTGAAGTCGGACATCACGGTACATTTAACTTTTCTGGAAAATTCGTTGACACCTTTGCGCCGACTGATGAAAAAAGTAACTAAGATATACGGACCACCAGGTACAGGTAAAACTGAAAAATTAATTAGGAGAGCTATGGCTTACATTAGAATAGGTACTCCTGTAAGTAAAATTGGTTATTTTGCATTTACCCGTAAAGCAGCTAACGAGGCAAAAGATAGAATGCTTAAGAAAAATCCTAAGTATAAAAAGAAACAGTTAAAATATTTTCAAACATTACATTCATTAGCTTTTCATAGTTTAGGACTAAGAGAAGAAAATGTAATGCAAGATTATCACTACAATGATCTTGGCAAAGAATTAAGTGTAAGGGTTAATGCAAAAAAAGATACAGATGCTTCACCATATTTAACTTGCGATAATGAATACTTTCAAATTATTTTAAAAGCAAAAGAAAAAGATATACCTGTGTGGGATGAATACTGCACAGCTGAACACTCTACTAATGTAGATCCAGATCTTTTAAAACACATAGAAGCAAACTATAACAACTATAAACATCCTGATGTAAATAATTTAGTTGATTTTACAGACATGATTCATGACATTGTACAACAACCTGATAAAATTCCTAACTTTGATGTGGTATTTATTGATGAAGCTCAAGACCTATCTCCAATACAATGGAAACTTTACGACATATTAAAATCTAAATCTAAAAAAGTTTATCTTGCAGGAGATGATGATCAGGCAATCTATGGCTGGGCAGGTGCAGATGTGGATAGATTTATACAAGAAGAAGCTGTAGAAAAAGTATTATCTAAATCACGTAGAATACCTAAAGCAGTGCAAGATATTTCAGAAATTATCACTGCTAGGATTGAAGGGCTAAGAGCAACTAAAAATTATCTACCTAGAGACGAAGAAGGTTTGTGTAGTAAAATCAATAGCTTAGAGAATCTTGATTTATTTAGTCAGGATTGGTTAATACTAACTAGAACTATATCTAGATCTAAAGAAATATGTGATTTGTTAAAAGTAAAAGGTTTGTATTATGAAAACAAACATCAAAAAAGTTACAATACTAAATTATACAGGGCAATTATTAATCATAGCAAATGGTTAAATGGCGAATCAATACCCGATACAGCATTAGAAGACATTAAAGAATACATGGGTAACAGAGAACTCAAGAAAGATTTAAAGTGGTTTGAATGTTTTGATAATGCGCCAGCTGAAGATAAAATTTACATAAGACTTATGTTGTCAAATAAAGAAAAATTAAGTGATGAAGCAAGAATTAAAGTATCTACTATTCATGCAGCAAAAGGTGGAGAATGCGAGAACGTAATTTTAGTATTAGACAATGCTAAAAAAATAAGAGAAGCTACAATAAAAAGCGTAATAAAGCGTGACGAAGAGCATAGAGTATGGTATGTAGGTTGCACGAGAGCCAAAAGAAATTTATATTTAATGAGAGCTAAAATTGAAAGGAAGGGATATCAACTATGACAAACGACGATATATTTAAAGAATCATTTCCACAGTATACTCAGGTCGGTGGGAATCACTACACAAAGTTTCCTATTCAACCTTATGAGTTTATTTCTAAAAATGATTTATCATTTTTTCAGGGCAACGTTATTAAGTACGTTTGTAGGTACCAGAGAAAAGGTGGGATCGAAGATCTTAAAAAGATAGTACATTATTGTCAATTAGAAATGTTAAAAATTAATGACATGAAAAAGAAAAAATGAAAGTACCTTTATTCGAAGCACAAACAGAATGGAACGAACCAGAAGAATATCCTGATCTAAGGAAATACGACGAAATTGCAATTGACTTAGAAACAAGAGATCCTGATTTAAAATCTAAAGGTAGCGGATCTATTATAGGTAATGGGGAAGTAGTAGGAATAGCTGTAGCTGTACCAGGTCGAAAATTTTATTTTCCAATTGCTCATAACTCAGGGCCAAACATGGATCGTAAAAAAACTTTAGAGTGGTTCAAAGATGTTTGTGAATCAGATGCAATAAAAATATTTCACAACGCTATGTATGATGTGTGTTGGATTAGATCTATGGGTCTTAAAATTAATGGACAAATAGTAGACACTATGATTGCAGCATCTTTAATTGATGAGAATAGATTTAGATTTGATTTAAATAGTTTGTCTTGGGATTATCTAGGTCATGGTAAAAATGAAGCTGCATTGAATGAAGAAGCAAAGTCTAGAGGACTAGACCCTAAAGCAGATATGTGGCAGCTCCCGGCAATGTATGTTGGATCTTACGCAGAAAAAGATGCAGAGCTTACATTAGAGCTATGGCAAATATTTAAAAAAGAATTAATACATCAAGACGTTGAATCTATTTTTGAATTGGAAACTGATCTCTTTCCTTGTCTGGTAGACATGCGTTTCCTTGGAGTCCGAGTAGACGCTCAACGAGCTCATAAATTGAAGCAACAGTTAACATCGCAAGAAGAAGAGCTCCTGCACAAAATAAAAAAAGAAACGCAAATAGACGTTCAGTTAATGGCTGCAAGAAGTGTTGCCAAAGTTTTTGATAAACTTGGTTTACCATACGAACGAACTGCAAAATCACAAGCTCCATCCTTTACAAAAAATTTTATTCAGAATCATAGTCATCCTGTAGTTAGGATGATTGCTCAAGCAAGAGAAATTAATAAAGCTCATACTACTTTTATTGATACCATAATTAAACATGAACATAAAGGCAGGATCCATGCAGACATAAATCAAATAAGGTCGGATTATGGCGGAACTGTGACTGGTAGATTTTCATACTCAAACCCAAATTTACAGCAGCTTCCAGCCAGAAATAAAGATCTTGGACCTATGATTAGGTCTATATTTATACCGGAGGAAGGCCATACGTGGGGTTGTTTTGACTATTCTCAGCAAGAACCTAGGTTGGTAGTGCATTATGCAGCTTTACACAAATTTCCATCAGTTAATGATGTAATAGATAATTATGAAAATGATACCTCTACAGACTTTCACCAGGTCGTAGCAGACATGGCAAAGATACCTAGATCTCAAGCCAAGGTAATTAACCTGGGTTTATTTTATGGTATGGGTAAAGCTAAACTCCAGGCAGAGTTAGGTGTATCAAAAGATAAAGCTGCAGAATTGTTCGATCAATACCACGCTAAAGTTCCCTTCGTTAAGCAGTTAATGAATAGTGCTTCCAATCGTGCCCAAGAGCGTGGTCAAATTCGAACTCTCTTGGGACGATTGTGTAGATTCCATTTATGGGAACCAAATCAATTCGGTATGCATAAAGCATTGCCTCACGAAGAAGCACTCCAGGAACACGGACCAGGAATTAGAAGAGCATATACTTACAAAGCATTAAATAAATTAATTCAAGGATCAGCTGCAGACATGACAAAAAAAGCAATGTTAGATCTTTACAAATCTGGTATAGTAGCTCACATACAAATTCATGACGAACTATGTGTAAGTGTTCGAGATGATGAACATGCACAACAAATAGTTGAGGTTATGGAGAACGCTGTAACTTTGGAAGTCCCCAACAAAGTTGATTATGAAAAGGGCAAAACTTGGGGAGATATTAATGGTTAATTATGGCTTACTTAAATGCAAACATACCGGTAGAGTATGCACAAATCAGAAGGGAATATTTATATGATCTTAAAAAACATCATGGAGAAGTTGAAGACTGTATTATCTTTGGCATTAGCTGTATGTCAGGTCGTGCTATCTTATGGCATGCTATTATGGAAAATGGCGCAATCTTTTATCGTCTCCCAATTACGGCTTTTATTCAACGTGGTTATGAACCCTCAGTTGTTCCCACCAAGAGACTTGATGAATTGGAGCTTTGGAATTCTTTTAGTTATTATCCTGCTGTTACTAGTTATGATATTTTAGCTGGCCAAGCAGGTAAATATATAGGCAAAGATAAAAAATGGCATACAGGTAAATATTTATTTACTATTGACTTTGCTCATCCAGAGAGTAACATTGTTGACACTGATCATTCAGAGATCCCGCATGAACACAAATGCGCTCACATACTTGCTTTAGATGATGGCAACTATGCTGCACAACCTAACAATCGATTAATTTGGGACTTACCTTCGTTTACAGTGAAGGATAATATTCCTGATTGGAAAGTGCAAACTAATGAATGGAACGTAGAAAATACACAACAGTGGCGAACTGAAGACACTGATAATTTTTTTTACGAAATGGAGGAAAAGAAAAATGATTAACAATGGAATATGTATAGATTGTGGACATAGACACAGAGGGATTGCACAATGTAGTTTCTGTGATTGTATATGGGAAACTATAAAATTAGTGGAGGACAACATGTTAAAAAAAATTTGGAAAAAAATAAAAGAACTTTCTAAAAGATTAATGTTCTGGACTAGGTAATGAACTTAGCTGATCTATTAAAAAAGAATTTTGTATTAGTTCCGGTTGTGGCTTCGGTCCTAGTCGGAACTTTTACTGGTGTTCGTTATATTGTTAATCTTACAGATACTATTAATACTAATCAGCAAGAAATTGTAGATCTTAAAAGAGATTTAAAAGTTGCAGAAGATAAAATTGTAGATCAAAACACAAGACTAACTTCTGCTGAATCTACGTGGCAGATGGCAGAAAATTTATATAGACAACTAGCAGATCAAGTCAGAGAACACGACTATGATATTAAGGACTTAAATAGGTAATGAATTATGGAGATAGCCAGGATGAATTATTACTTTACAGGATTACTTATCTTGGCTCTTACAATGTTAGCATTGTTTGTAGAACCTGCGTATCCTAGAAACGAATACCTTAACGAGTACGGTGTAAGATGTGGTGAAGTAGATTTTAGAGTAGAACAAAGAAATAGAGATACAGATTATAGAACATCAAACACAAGTGATTATGATAATGATGAACAGAATTTTAGTATAACTTTTAGAAAATATTTAGGTACAGATTGTAAAACTTCAAAAGAAAACGTAGCAATCAAACAACAATTAGAGCTGATGAAGATGTGTGGTAGAGTTAACAGCAATCCTAGTCTAGCACTTAATGAAAACTTTGCTTTACTTGTATCTAAATGTAGAGGTGTAACTCCTGCGCGAGATAATACTAGACCATCTGATTCACAAAGTCTTTGGGATGATATGAAAGATAGTTATAAAAAAGAAAACCCAGAGGTCAATTTAATGGGAGATAAGCTTATAGGGCCTTCTAAAAGCAAATTGAAAATACCTCCAAAAGACTATATACTGCCTCTACCAAAACCTAAAGATGACTAAGAAACCATTAAATATATCTGAAGAAGCAGCTGTACAAATGCCGATGAAGACGGTAGCATCGCTAATTCTGCTCGTCGCAGCAGGCGTGTTCGCATACACCGAGTTGACTGCTAGGTTGGTATCGTTAGAGACTTCACGTGAGTTGTTTGAGGCTGACCTGCTCAAGAAGAGTGAACAACTGCCCACGGACCAGGAACAGTACATGCTTCTCGAAGCCGTGTTTTCTGACGTAGAGAAGTTACAAAAAAACCAAGAACAAAACATGACAAACAAAGTCAACATAGAATTTACTCAAAAACAATTAGAAAAATTATTAACTGATGTAGAAAAACTAAAAGATAAAGTTAGACAGAACGGGAGTTATAATAATGAATGAAGTAACAGAAGTTGTAATAGCTTTACTTATGCTGGTTAATGGAGAAATGAAAGAAGCACGTATACAGACTGGATATGCGGAATGTATAAAAGGCGCACGTGTAGCTAAACGTGGTTTAAAAATTAATAGTAATATTAAATATTCTTGTATAAAATGTGAGGCAATATTAGAGGATAATATTGATGGATCTAAATCAATTAAAAAGTTAATAATAAAGTAATGGTAAAGATACAAGCAGAAGTAGTTAATGGTAAATGCCCAACGTGTGATGAGTTTACAATGTTAGTTGGTCTAACTCCTGAATTATACAGATGTATGAATTGTGGGTCTGATCTACAACAACACATCAATGGTAAGATAACTTATCTACCTGTTATGACAGCACGTGATGATGGTGGTGTACCATTTGTAAAAGAATGGACTACTGAGTAATGGCCAAGAAAAAAAGTTTATACGGAACATCTACAGCACCTCGTGATAAACCTAAAAAACGGCCTGGACGTCACAAAAAGAACAGAAATAAACACGAAAAAAGACAACAAAAAAAACAAAAGAAGGGTTGACAGCAATCCCTATAAATCCTACATTGTGGGTATGAAAGAAAAAAAACTAACAATAACAAGTAAAGACATAAGTCAAAAACAATGGTCTAATCTTATATTAGAACTTAATTTAATTAAAAAATCATGGGCGCCGTATGCAACAATTAATTTGCAGGCACCAGGCATAAAGAAAGTGATAGCACATGGAACGCGGACCAACTTTAAAGAAGACTAATGGATCTAATAATTCTAAACGACGGATTGTATCAATTAGTTCCTGTCACAAAGCAGATGATGGAACATATGTCTTTATTGGAAGAAGTAAGTTGCATGGACCTGTGCGAGATACTAAGACTAAAACTAACAGGCTACGTTGACACGTTAAACCTGCACATCATGAATGATGGTAGTGGTAATCTAGTTGGTTGTATGTGTAGATAATGATTTGAAAAGGACCTCCGTCCAAGTAATGCTACGCGCTAGCCTCTGTACGGCAACCTAAGAAGCGGCAAGTACCGTGGAGGTGTGGAGCCTTTGCTCTCTTGGGAGTACGTGCACGGAAACCAGGAGGGTTGATATGAATACAAACCTATCCTAAAGAGGGAAAAGTAAGGATAGGTTATTGTGGTGAGATGAAAGTCCCATAACACATTTCTGCCTTAATTTCAAATAGTTTGTTGAGGTGTACAATAAAACTTAACAAACATACCATGTTTATTAATTTCGGTTCGACCGATCTCTTCCATTTTTGCCATAGATTCTTCGTAGCCAAACATCAAACAATCGTATTGACTATCAAATGTTTCTGGCCATTGATAGGGCGGCAAACAAGTTTGTTGTACCTGTGAGCATATTACTAATGCTAATATAAATTTCATACTTGACAAATCTCCTCTATATCCTATATATTGCTCATAAATAAATGAAAGGAAGGTCTATGACCGATATAACTAAATATAGAAATGTTTCATTAACACATGAAACATACAAGACATTGATAAATTTGTCTAAGGTATTATTACCTGATGCGACGTTGTCAATTAGTAAAACCATTGAATCAATTGCAAATGAGAAAGCGAAGAAACTAAATGGAAAAATTAAAAAAAGCTAGAGTAAGAATACATGTTTGTCCTACCTGTAAAGGTAATGGATATGTTAAGGTGGCGAGTTTAGAAAACGATGAGTCAACAGTACACCAATGTTGGGACTGTGATTCGGAAGGGGAATTTTATGAGATCGATGATATGGGTTGGATTGATGATGGTACTTCTGACAGCCTGCACTAAAGATTTAAGGTTTGATGGATTTGATCCAACAACCTCAATAGTAAAATGGGTATTTACAGGAGATAAAAATGGCTCACGCTAAACACATTAAAGGCGATCGTGCTGAGTTGATTGCGGCTGAATATTTTATATCATTAGGATATTCAGTGCACCGTAATATGTCAGGGCACGGACCCGTTGATCTAGTATTAATTGATGAAGACGGTGTTGGTGATGTTATTTTAGTAGATGTTAAAGCGTTAAGTCTTAGATCTAAAAATGGTTGGAAAGTAAATCGTGTTCCTACTAAAAAACAACAAGAATTAGATGTACAATTAATTTTTGTAAATTTAGATACGAGAGAAGTTTATGATGCTATGCCTACTAAAAAAGATAAACAAGTAAATAAAACGGACATGACTAACGTTGTGCCATTTGAAAGAAAAAATGTTTGATAAATATATATACAATGGATTACATTTTATAATGAAGTATGCAGGTCAACTTAATGCGTGGGCCTGGAGAGAACATGTTAAAATATTAAAACGTAAACAAACCATTGAGCATGATAAGTTAATTAGAGATCAAGAAAACCGTGAGTATTTAGAAGAATTAAAAAGAAAACTATGAAGAAAAAATTTAAATATGATGGTAAGTCTAGACCTGTTACTGATTTGTATAAAAAAGAATTTGATAGAATCTTTGGTAAGAAAGAGGAAGAAGAATTAAAAGAAAGTTTTGAACAGTCAAAGCGTAATCGATCGGAACGAATTAATGATGAGTGATGAAGACATAGCCGAATACCATGCAATTGGAACCAAGGTTAAAGGTCTAAAAAAAAGTAATAAATACAACTATATACGTGGTAAACAGCTCACGGACCCCGGAACAGGGACCAGGGTTTATGACATAGATAATTCTAGACTTCCTAGTGTGACTACGATATTAGGGGCCACCAAAAATAAACAATTTCTAAAAGAATGGAAGGCCAAAGTTGGAGAAGAAGAAGCAGAGAGAATTAAAAACCATAGTAGTAATCGGGGGACATGTATGCACAAATTCCTGGAACACTATGTCCTCGGAACTGGCTGCGTTGATCTTACAAGGATTGGACAAGAGGCGCGTCCCATGGCCGACAAAATTATTGAGATTGGTCTTGCGCCAGTGGAAGAGTATTATGGCTCTGAAGTTATGCTACACTACCCGGGTTTATATGCGGGCTCAACAGATTTGGTTTGCTTACACAATGGCAAAGAAACTATTGTTGACTTCAAACAAAGTAATCGTCCGAAAAAAGAAGAATGGATCGAAGACTATTACTTACAGATTGCCATGTACGCCATGGCCCACGACTACGTCTACGGCAGTAAGATTGAACAAGGAGTTATCATGGTCTGCACGCCTGACTTATATTATCAAGAATTCAAAACAGAAGGCGCTGACCTTCGAGCCTGGAAGCACAAGGCACTGAAACGAATCAACATGTATAACGAGCTTATTCATGATGAGAAAGAAAGAACAACACCAATGAACCCGGAGGATTTTTTTAATGGCGCGTAAAAAACTAGAATTACATGGTTATTACTATGATGGTAAACAAATGTATACTATGTACATCGATGAAGATGGCAAAATTACAAAAAGCCACGCTGGATCCTACGAAAATATCCGGGCGTTGCGGGCGATTAAAATGCTGTCTTAGATACGAGTTTGACACTTATGAAGCAATTCAAAAACAGCTTCCTCGGGTGGGAGCGTACATTGTAACTCGGGACGGTAAAGGAAAAGTTCTCAATCAGCAGATCATTTCTGAGCAATTGCTGGTTGAAATGGAAGATCATCGACGCGTGGTGATCGACGCAAGTGACGTCCTTACGGTGGTTAAAAAATCATCGACTGTTTCGGAGGGAAAGACGAAGCAGGAAACGAAAAAAGTTCCAGCGGGTGAAGGCGGTGATTCCGGTCAAAAGAATAAGGCTGAGAGAACTGAGAAGAACAAAAACTCGAAGCGAAACGCCTCTGGGGAAGGTTCGGAAGACTCGAAAAGTGGTAAGCCCCCACGTGGGAAGCGGCGTCAACGAAAACGCGGTGGCCGAAATAAGAAGCCACAAGGGGGTGGCGGAGCTGGAGAGAAATGAGAGATTCGAGTTGGTTTCTACGTGATTCACGATAAGATAGTATCCGGCGGGGGCGTTAGTAAGTTGTCCCTTCCAAATCTAAATTTTGCAGCGAACGAAGATTTTACTTTAAATTCAGGCCCATCATGAATGATGAAGATCTATACATTTGTGAGATTCTAGAGAACGACAACCGGTACCCAAGTACGGCCTATTATTTCATTCGAGACGCGTTGGCGTTCGCAGCGGATTCAATGGAATTAAATGAGTGCTCAGAGGACGATTCGAGTGCTGATATCGAATCTGAATTATTTGGCTGGACAAAAGAACGGCATCTGACTGGGCAACAGTTTTGCGAGGCGCTCCGGCTTTATGCCCTAAATCAATATGGCTATATGGCCAAGGTTGTTTTGAAATCTTGGGGAGTCGATAGTACTCGCTGCTTTGGTGATATGGTTTACAATATGATCTCGGTAGGGATGTTTAAAAAATCAAGCCGTGACGAGCAGGCACATTTTGATGATGTATACGACTTTGAGGATGTGTTTGAGGTTGAATTTGAAATGGGCGGAGCGGTAAGCCCTAGAAGATCATAGGGCTTGATAAACGACGATCTGTTGCATTTGTGAGATCGCAAGATTATCTCTTTACGCTCTGAATGTCTGGTGGCTCGTTTTTGTATTAAGACAGTTTAGAAATGACATCTTCGAAAAAATATTCGAGTAAAACGGCAGCCAGTGTC
>WLWG01002766.1_pt1 | contig 12848 bp, 6 predicted proteins | sample 6712871 | NCBI WGS metagenome assembly WLWG01 (sample SAMN12718693, study PRJNA515312) | sponge metagenome | isolation source: marine sponge | host: Mycale hentscheli | place: New Zealand: South Island, Marlborough, Capsize Point | collected 2003-05-01 | reverse complement strand
CGGACTCGTTGCGGATATCCGTGACGCCCTTCTTACGCAAATCCACTAAGCCCTTGAACCGTGTCTTGTACGTCTCAGTCTCAGGGATCTTCGCCATGATTACGTCAATGTTGTTACCCCACTCGCGGATAAGGCGGTCGAGGTCACCAATCAGACCTTCCATGCCGCCGAACTCCTTGAAGCGGGAAGTCAGGATCGCCTTAGCCTCAGCGTCTTTGCGGCCCTTCTCGGCGGCACGCTCCGCTGCAAGTGCAGCGTCAATAGCGGCCTGCACATCAGCGGCAGACACACCGCCACCGCCGCCGCCGCCGCCGCCTCCACCGCCGCCGCCTCCACCGCCGCCGCCTCCACCGCCACCCGAAGGGGCGGGAGCCGGGGCTGTCGGACCCCAGGAGTTAGCGTGGTTGACCACGGCAGCGTGAAGTTGAGCGTTACCCAACTGACTAGCAGCCGCAGCAGCGGCAGCCGCATACCTGTCAGCCTCCGCACGGTTACCGGACGCCTGGATTGCCTGAGCGTCCTTCATCATCTGGATTACGGTCTGTGCATTAGCCACCTAGATCACCCAAACCCAAACATCGCGGACACGGCACTCATGCCCTTTGCGTAAGTCTCAGCAGCATCATCCGTGCCCTGCCACTCATCCGTGTTACGGATGTACCGCTCGGCCTCCCACAGTGGGCGAGAAGTCCACGATCCATCAGCACCCTGCACCTGCATCATCTGCTGCATGATCGGGTCATTCATGGCCAAGTCAGAGCGCCCCAACATTCGTTGAGCCACGCTCCGGTACGGGGAAGCCAGGTCGTAAATGTCGATGCCAGCATTAATCTGATCGGCCCACGCAGGGTAAGCGCCAAGCATGTACGTTTGACGCAACTCCTGCTTCACCTGATCTATCGTCTTATCACCGAACGCGACAGACGCGAGCATGCTGTCCATCGACGATTGCTCAATGGTGAAACCATTACGCGACGACCAGGAACTCAAGTTCTGGGAAGCCTCACCAAGGGCACCGCCGTACCCGTCAGTGTCCAGAGCAACCAAGGGCCGCAATGCGGCATCAACCTCAAGGTCAGTCCAGCCCTCACGCTGCGCCTGAACCGCAATCTCCTGCAACTTGCCCGGGTCAATGTCAAAGCCAAGAATCCGCGCACGGTTAGCCACCAGGTCGCTACGGTCCTGAACGTTATCCAAGTAGTTGGCGGCAGTCTCAGGGTTGTACTGCTCACGGTACGACTCCCTCTCCTCTTTCGTGAGGGAGCGCCACCACTCGTTCTCGTTCATCTCTCGCGTCATCCACGAGGCTGCCTCATCAGCGTTCTGGAACGCACCCTCAGCCTTCGGGTCAGTCAGGAGAGTCTGGAACTCTTGAAGCATCTTCTTGAACGATCCAGTCGGATCATTCTCAGCCATCTGGAACCACCACATGTACTCAGCCTTGAGTTTGTTGCGGTCCTTCTTCTTAAACTCGTTCTCGTCCTTGTCCTTGTCTTTCTTCTTATCAGATGCCACTGTCAAGCACCCCTGTCTCTTGCATGGCAGCGTTCATCGCATCAAGAACACCGTGCGTCATTTGATACTGCTCCCACTCGGGCTTTTCACGAAGAATCTCGGACATGACATCTGCACGCTCAGCGTCAGTCACGCCAGTCTCAGTCACCTGAGTGTTGCCGTTGACGCTGACCACGCGAGGAGCCTCACGCTCCGCTTTACGCACACGCTTGTACATGCGTTTAAACTCATCATCAGTGATGCTTCGACCGATCATCTCCTCAGCCAAGCCGTTGGCTAAGAGCCGCACATCATCTTCATTCGCGTGAGTGACAAACTCAGTCGGCCCACTAGCGCCTCCACCACCACCGGAGCCAGCGTACGGATCGCCGTAAATGTCGTATGTGCCGTAAGTGCGAAGGATGTCCGAAACGGTCACGTTCTCGTCATTAGCCGCAGCAGTAGCCGCATCATTCACCGCACTGTCATACATGCCCTGCAACTGATACGGGCTGGGCTGATAGTCAGCCTCCTTGCGGTACCGGATGTTGTAAATCTGACGCAGGTTCTCCATAGCCGCAGGGTTGCTCTGAATGTTCAGCCAGTTCAGTTTCACCTCGTCCGCGTCCTGCATGACAGGGTTCGCGTACCGGCCACGGCCACTGATGTAGTCCGTGTACGCCCGACCGAAATCAGTCTCACGACCCGCGTACACCTGGTTACTTCCACGCACAACCTCAGGCACACCAGCGTCGTCATAAAGGCCAGCGGCAGCAGCCGCATCCCGACCGATGACATACGTGGGAGTGCTACCCAAGGCAGGGGACGGCGCAGAGTAAACACCAGTATCCGATGGCTTCGTGCCAATCCGTTGAACAGTCGAACCACCAGGTAGCCGCTTATCGGCCCTCTTGTCACTCATTAGTTCGCACCCTCAATTTCAGTAGGCCACGAGAAGTCAAGGTGCATGGTCATCTCACGCAGTGCACTCATCATTCCCCTGTCGTCCTTGTACCTAGTACCAACATCCCGAAGCACGGCGTTCCAGTACTCCCGCTCACCAGTCCGGTAATCGTCATACGCCTTACTGAACTCCTGCCGAGGGAACAAGCCCTTGTACATTTCCTCCGTTATGCGCAGCAACTCCATCAACGTTTTGTCCCGCTCACTCGTGAGAGCGCCCTTCTCCTCAAGCGCCTCACCAGCCCGCAGCATCATCGGCACGTTCATGTAGTCATACATGGTTTCACCGGGCAAGTACTCAACGTCATCGTTAGCGTTAGTGGTTATCTCCCGCTCAGTAGCGTTCGGGAACTCCTGCATCAAACGACGCTTAGTGACCGTCCACACCTCAGGCTTCACCTGACCGTTGAACCGGTCAGCCAAGTACATGCGCTTGTTCTGCTCAGTAACCAAGTCGGCCTGAGCCGTAAGCACACGCTCAAGGAACACCAACGGTTGACCACGCGGAATCAAGTCATTGACCTTCAAAGTCTCCAAGCCACGCAAGGTTGTCGTGCCTGTCTGCGGAGCGAAGAAACTCAAGCCATACGGATTCTCGTTAGCGATCTCCTGATGATCCTCAATGAAGTCAGCAGTCTCGGAGAACGAAACCCACGACCCCTTACCGGCAGGGCTACCCGACGAGCGGGACACCGTAGCCACGAACGGGGACTTACCGTCGGGGTACATCTGCATCCAGATGACCGTCGCCTGATCGGGGTCACCCGTAGATTTCAACAACTGAATGTACTCACTACGCAGGTCCGTGTAGCCCAGGCTGCGAGCAAAGTCGCTCGCGGACAAGTCCTCAATCTTCATGGCCGCAGGAACGATTGGTGAAAGCACAGCCTTCAAGCCCATCATCCACGTGGCAGCACGGTCGATCCTACGAGCAAGGTCCTCCTTAGTGAAGCCCTGCTCCTCAAACGGCTTGCTCTCATCCCACCACCCGGCTGCACCAGCAGCCTGAATCGCGCTCATCGCAGCGTTCACGTAGGCGTACTCCAACGGGTTCGCTTTACCGGTAGCCGACAGGCGCTCATCCACGCTTTCAGGGTCATCAAAGAACTGATTGTTCGATGCGCTGAACAGTGAAGCCGCCTTGATTACGTGCGGCGGCATGCCAGCGTAGATGGGGTTCACGTCATCCAGCGCGTACTCACCCATCAGTTCCTGAGTCAAGTCAATACCGGTCAAGCCCTTTAAGCCGTACACCAAGGGCATCACAGTCACAGTGGAGAACCACCCACTGAACGTTGGGAAGATAGCGTTCGGGTCCGTCGACGGTGACAACTGAGTGACACCTGACGAGAACGCCGCAGGCAAGTCATTCGTGTAAATACCGCCACGGTCAACCACGTTATTCAAGAACCAGTTAACACCCTTAAACACGAGTTGCGATCCAGGCCAGATAAAGTACTTCTCGCCGTACTCGTCCTCCCAGAAGAAGCCACTGTTGTCGACTACGCGCCACGCAACCCCAGCCTTAACGAGCGAGGTCGGATGGTTACGTACCGTGCGCATGCTGCGCCTAAAGAAGTCCTCAAGGGCGCGGTAGAAACGAGCGACGTTCCTGGCCTCCCAAGCCAACTGAGTACGGATAGCCGGGTTGTCCACGTAATCCAAGGTGGAGTGCATGGCGCGCTCACTGGCAACACTGTCAGCCCACTTACGGGCTTCCAGGCTGGCCTCCTCAGGCGTGTACAAGGGCACACCATCGTCGTCCTTCAACGCCAGTAGAGAATCCTCTTTCTGCTTCTGCAAAGGCTTAAGCAACCGGCGAGCCTCAATGTACTGGCCCATGAAGATCGGCTCACGAGTCATGCGAGCCAGCGAGCGACCCATCATTCCCCATGCCGTACCGGAGATACTGGGACGCATCTCCTTGCCAGCCTCCTCGCCAGCGTTAGTCAACACGTGCCCAGGTTTCATGCCCTGGGGCAAGTCAGCCAACAGCCACTGGTAATCCAGCAGGTACTCCGTGTACGGCTCCTCAACACCGTCAGCGTTCGTACGAGTGCTCTCTCGCTTCACCCCGTACCGTGTCCGAGCGACACCATCAACATCAACCGTGTACTTGATCTTGTCGTACAGCGGCCAAATGATTTCACCGTTGCGGTTAGTCAAGATGGCACGCAGGTTCATCATCGTGGCGCGAGCAAGGACATCTGCGCCCTGCCCACCAAGGGCAGAACGGCTCAAGTAATTCCACTCAGTGGTGGCGTCAGCCAGCCTGATCGTCTCAGCGACCTCAGAAATAATCTCATTCTGCGTGGCCAAGTCATTGGCTTTCACGGCATCCATGTACCGCTTAAACCGCGCCAAGGCAGCAGTGGCCTTCGGCCCGTCAGCAGCAGGCATCGCCTGAGCGATACTCAACCACCAGGCACGGTGATGCTCCGGTGAACCCTCAAGCGGGGTGCTATTCCAGTCATCGTTTACACGCACGCGCCGCTTGTAAACCTCATCGTTTGAATCCCAATACACGGTGCCCAATGGGATGTTGTCGCCAGCCGCGTAGCCACCGATAGGTGCGCCGTCGAACAACTGCGCCGCAGCCTCCGACACTTCATCCATCGCACCCATCGTGTCGTTGAAGTAGACGGCATCCTCAAGCCAGCCCATCTCCTCAGCCTGCTGAGGTGACCACTTCGACTGCGGGCCACCCTTCGCCATCCAGCCAAACACTGGGTGCCCAGCCATGCGCTGACGCAAGAACACCTTGCCTGCGAGCCTAGCCAGAGCCATGCGGTCCCCGGCCTTGGCGGCCTCATCAGCGAGACGCAACTCCTCCGGTGTGGCCTGAGCGACAAGGAAATGATTCATCGCATCAGCGCGAGGATCATCCGGCCTGCGGAACAACTGCCGGGAGATGAACCCAACTGTCTTTTTCCACAGCGTGTCAACCGTCCCCAACTTCTGGGGAAGGTCCGGCTCGTCCGGCACCAGCGTGCCGTCCTCAAGTTCGTTCGGGTGACGCTTGGAAGTCTTGCGCGTCGAACCCTTGGTTCGCATCGACGACTTACGGATGGCCTGGCCCATGGCGCGGCCAGTTGTAACTGAACCTAGTTCACCGCCCGTGAGAAGGTAGAAGCCTACGTCCTCAATACCGGAGCGGACCTGGAAGCGGGGACCGGCCAGGGTGCCGAGAGTCCAGTAGTCAGTCACCTTGGAGACAGTCTCAGTGTTACCCATGACTGCGCCCCAGATGCTGGCGCGACGGGCGTACCGGTCAAGAGCAGCGACGTTTGGGAACGCCATCTGATCCGTCATCTGTGTCCAGGTCACCGCGTAACGCTGACCGTCACCAACCTCACTCGCGTTTAAACGCGGCGTAGAAGGATCGTCACGCAACTTAGCGATCATCGCCTGCGTTGTGCGGCGAGTGTTTAAATCAAGTTCTGGGCCAGGCTTAGCAAAGACCACTGGTTCCGGCTTAACGACCGCAGGCGCAACCTCATCGGCTGCGGCAGCGGGAGTGGGTGCTGCGGCAGCGGCCTCGTCAGCGGCATCAAGCCTGCGAGTGACCTCCTCAGCATTGGCAACCTCAACGTTACCAACATCTTGAAGGGCCTTTTCCAGTTTCTTTTCAACACCCTGCAACGATTTAATCTGAGCACGCTTGTACGCCGCGTCAGATATTTCAGAGAGGGGGCCGTCCTCATCCAGGTAGAAACGAACATCATCCAAGAGTTCTTGAACTTGAGCGCGATTTAAAGAAACAGACGCGGTGGTTCCCGCACCTTCGGGCATACGAATGTCGACAAGATCACGAGCGATAGCATCGGACAGGTAGTTACTGCTTAAGCGAACGGTAGCCAATTCGTCTGGAAGTTCAGGTAGCGCCCCTGCAGCATCGTCAGCGACAGGAGCAACCTCATCAACAGTGGAAGCGGCAGCGGCAGCCTCGTCAGCGTGAGCCTGAGCCTCCTCAACCGCAGCCTTCTTAGTGCGGTGAACACTAAGAGACTCAACCAGTTCACCCTCCTCATCAAGGAGGCTGACAGTCCACTCGTTATTCGATTTGGTCAAGTAGTAGCGACCAGTCGAATCGACAAAAGGCTCACTTCTTGGAAACCGCAACTTCTGTGGAGCAGCCGGGGCAGCAGCAGGAGCAGGGACAGCAGCAGCCGCCTCGTCCGCTACGGCAGGCGGGGGAGTCAACTCAGCCGCAGGCTGAGCCTCACCCTTAATCCTGCGAGGGAGAATCAAATCCTGGTTGATCGTCTTATTGGCGCTACTGTTTAAACGCACACCACCACGGTTTGTGACAGTGGTGACCGTATCCTCAACCCACTTCTTCGTCTTATTGTCAAACCGCCAGACACCATCACCAACCTGGTACGTGTCCCGACCCATAGCGGAGAAGCGGGAGGCACGCTCAGCAGCGAGAGCCTGCTGCACCTGAGCGGCAACCTGCTGCCGGATGGCCTCACCCTCACCAGTAACGTCAAAGAAGTCAGGTGAGTAAATGTCGTCACGCGCATCACCCGCGAACCGGCGCATAGCGGCCCGACCGCCAGCGGTCTGGTCAATACCACGAGCCTTAAAAGCCTGGTCGATGATCCCGCCCAGCATGCGCACACGCATGTCCTGAGTGGTGGCCTTATCAGCCCAGATAAGTTCAACGCCACGAGCAAAGTGGCGAGGCATCCCAGACCATTCCAGCAAGTCACCGATACGCGCAGCATCCTTGCCGGTATCAGTGGTAATAGACCCACTGTTCATCGGCATGCGCGAACCAACACGACGAACGCGCTCAAGCCAACGACGCGACACAAACTTAGCGCCCTTAGACTTCCAGCCCCAACGCTTCGCCTTACCAGCAGTGGCAGCACCAAGCACACGCCCAGCCACACTGCGAACCATGTTGCCGTCAGTCCACACGTAATCACCAAGGATGCGAGCAATGTCGTCCGTATCGGAAGCGTTATCTAAAGCGCGAGCCAAAGACTCAGCGCCATCCTCAGGCATACCCTTCGCGTAACCCGGGCCAATAATCTCGTCCAGGTACTCGTACGCGGAACCCTTCGTGTACGTGAAGCCACGAGCCTTACCCGCAGCCTTCTTCGCCCACACGCTGGCAGTCGTCATGTGAGGGACAACCACCTGTCGTGCACGACGGGAGTGCTGACCAACGACCAAGGCAGACAGGTTCTCGCCCTCTTGAAAGTACTCAAGGAAGGCGTCAGTTGTGAAGCCGTCATCACCCAGTTCACGCATGTATGCGCGCATGTCGTCCAGTGCTTGCGGAGTGAAGTACCGCTTCCACCTAGCCTCAACGCTCTTACGTATCTGGCCACGCAGGCCAGTGTCAGCGCCCTCAATCTTGCGCAAGTCATCACCGAGAGAGGTGAAAGCGTTCTGCACTGCACGCTGTTTAAACATGTCGCCCATTGCTTTCGCACGATCAACGCCACGAGCCTCCGCGTACGTCAAGGAACGGATGCCGTACTTAGCGGTCTGGGCAGCCTTCAACGGTCCAGCCAGAAGCAGCGGGTCAAGTGTGTACCCAGCGATCTGACCGGTAGTGGTCGTGAACTGGTACGTGGACGACTGGCCAACAGCCAACCTATCCTCAGGACTGGGCTGACCGTTTAAACCAGTGAACAGGATGTTGCCGGTCTGACCAGTGCGAGCCAACTGCAACTCGTCAAAGACCTCCATCGACTCCTCGTACATGTCGCTGCCAGCCCAGATCGTGTTACCCAGCCACACCAGGAGTTCACGAGCCTCCTCATCGCCAGCAGCGACAGCCTGACTCAACTCAAGTTGAATCTCAGGGAGGACAGTCGGGTCGCCCTCCATGTCGGCAGCCATCAACTCAGACGCAATCTCCGTCTTACGCTTCCCGTACTTAAGCGAAATCTCGTTGACCATCTCAGGGTCAAGGGAGCCGAGGCGGGCAGCGGACCACACCTGACTCCAAGGAACATTGAAGCCCATGTCCGTGGTGCCGGGGATGTTCGCCGTGTCCACCGCCAGGGACGCGGCACGCACACCCTGCTGCAAGAACTCGTTGGTCTGGTTAAACAGGATGTCGAAAGTCCATCCAGCAGTCCAGTTCCAGAACTGGCGAGCCGCATCCTTAACCGAGTTACCGGTGCTTTCCTCACTAATAATCTCGCTACGGGCCTGACGCTCAGCGATCTGGCTAGGGATGTAGCCAGCGGGAGCGAACACGTCACCGTTGAAATCCTCGTTAGCCTCAGATACACGATCCTCAATCATCGTGTACTTCTCACCAGCAGACATCGGCAGGTCCTCAGGGGACCTACTTGCTGTCTCCTCAGCCCACGCCATAGAAATGTCACGCACCAGCAACTGTTGAGCGGGGGACATGCGACCGAAGAAAGCCTTAGCCTGCTCGTCCTGCATCATGCTGTTATTCAGCAACGCGGCAGCGTCAAACGCGACAGCGAAGTTAACCGTCTCACGCATCTCACGGTCGCTGTATGCGCCCTCAGCGAGGCCACGCGCCAACAGCGGGTAGTTAGATACGACGAAGTTCATCCGATCCGTCTGCCCTTTCAGGCTTTTAACGGGCGGGTCCTCCATCAGTGTGCGCTTATCGTCCTCCGCAAGCGCCCAATCAAGGTCGGCTTCCAGTGCAGCATCCATGCTGCCACCGGCCATCGGGTTGTACAGGTCCTCAAAATTGGTGACCTCATCGACCGCATCGACCTTAGCCTCGTCAGCAGTCTGCGTTTCCAGTTTATTCTGGTACTCAACCTGGTCCTCATCGAAGTCAGTCAACTTCTCAGCAGGGATAGCGTCGGGGTCGTACTCGCCTTCACGCACAATCACGGACTCCATGCCGGGTCCGTAGTAGTTCAATGCTGCGCTCAAGCCCGGTCGGGACGACGGAGTGCCGTAACGAATTGCCGTACGCAGGTCAGTCTCCCGATCCAACCTGTCAATCTTCTGGTTAAACATCGGATCACGGCTCGTAATGGGCCTACGGTTCTGCGGAGGAGCCTGATTTCCACGCGCGGAAGCAGGACCGTAACTGTTACTGGCCACAGGCTTATGATCGAATGTGGCCGTTAAAGACTCATCAAGAACAGAAGCGGGCTTCTTCCGCTTCTTCTTCTTTTCCTCTGCCACTTAGTATCCCATACGTTTGGCAACAGCAGCCATGGTTGATAGTTCTGAGTCGGGATCATTAGCCGCCAACTCAGCGAATACGTCACTTAACCGGCGTGGTCCACGCCCAGCCTGCTCACCAGGGCCAGGGCCGAACGGCGCACCAGCCGTTACAGGCTCATCAGGGCGCTGAGACGGCGTGAACATGCCAGTAGGGGCGGGACCCCCGGGCTGCGTAGGTAAAGGGTTGCTTGCAGCACCGGGGGTGGCCGCTAATGGTGCACTAGATTGCATCTCATTGAAGTCAGCGTTCTCGCCATACGGCAATCCGGTCATATCTTGTGTCACCTGTGCAGGTCCTCCGTCAGTTCTACGCGACATAGAGCCAGGGTTAGACACTGGTGCCGGGTTCCGTGGCTTCTGATATCCACCTCTAGGCAAGGTCATCCCCCCACTTCTCTAAGAAACGAACCACACGGGGGTCCTGCAATTCACGCTTTGGAGTAGGTACTTCATCCTCGTCATCATCAAGTTCAGGGTCGCAAACCTCGCCCGCGTCAATCAGGTCATACGAATCCATGGCATCCAGCGTCCCGTACCACAAGTCCAGGCAGCGGCGAGCCATGTCATCAGCCACATCAGGGGAGTATGGAGTGCCAGAAGCAACCAGGGTCACTGCTATTTCACCCATGCGGATACCAGCAACAAGATCGTTGTAGCGAGCCATGCTTACTCCTAGATAGGTAGACGACGGGATACGCCTGCTTGCAAGTTCGGTTCACCATTACGCCCAAGCGATGCCATCAGCATCGACAGGTCAGGGCGACCGCCAGGACCCATGCCCTGCTGCCCTGGGGCTACGCCCCGCATCGTTCCGTCAGGGTTTAAACCACCAGACGAGCCTCCCGAGGAGGCAGGATCAGTGCCTTCTATGCCCGGTATCTCGCCTGGTGGTGGCTCAGGTGGAGCGAAAGCGTCGGTAACGACTTTTTCGATTGGTTTACCGCGTTCACGACCTGAGATAATTTGCGCGACGCGCTCAAGAATCTCGCCGGGGTCCTGTCCCTGCTGCGCCATCACCGGAATTGACTGCGCGTACCCAGACACCGCAGTCTTAAGGGCGTCCCGCATCTCCTCAATGTCCACCATTTGTTCTTCCTCAGTGGCATCCAGGGCGAAAGGCATCTGCCTACGCAGGAAATCCCTACTAATAAGTTTGTCTCCACGGGCTTGCAGCCCGAACACGAGCGCACGGTTGGGGTCAAGGCCAGCCATCAGGCCGTACTGAACGTCAACCGTGTGATCGCCCCTAATGTCCTTGGACGGCTTGTACTTAATCTCGTACGGAGTGCCGTCATTATTGCCACGCATCGTGCGCTCAACGTTCGGCCAGATGGCCTCATCCATCGCCAACGCCTTGTTAATCAGGCGCTCATACGTCTTAGCGAACATTGATTGACCGGTGCGAATCTGCGTATCGAAGCCACCCATGAGTGCTTGCACGCCACGACCAGTCACGATGCTGTTATCGACGTTACCGGTGCGAGCCTCAGGGTAACGAGAACCCTGACGCAACTCACTATCCAGTACGCCCTGCTCAGCGAACGCTGACTGCGGCACCTCTAGTGGCACACGCCGCACCTTCTCCGCTGACGCGGTACGCAACACAGCGTCAGGCCCGAGAGACAACTCTTGCGCGTCCGGTGGTAGCACCAGTGGTGCCTGGACGCTCTTGTTCGCGGCCTCCAAAGCCAGCAACGCCATGCGAGCCTTCGCCACCTGCACGCCAAGAACGTCATCGAACTGGCCCCGAGGCTCACCATCAACGCTGGGGCGAACAGTCCACTCAACCAGGCACTCACCCACAGGGTTCGGTGCCGAGTCAAGGACGAACCCGTCCTTCTCCGGTAGGAACATCTTGTTCGCGGTAGCGGAGTGATACCTTACAACCGTGTACTCAGTTTGATCGACGCTCGCGTTCACTGACCCCGGCTTACGCAGCACGCTCGCTGCGCTCGGGTACTTAGCGATAATCTCCCGGCCACTCATGCGGTGCGCGAAGAACGCCTCCTTCACGTTCCCCCACCGGTCAAACACCGGGTACGCGCCCATCGCGTCAAGGAAAGTGATGCGGGGGAGTTGAGCATCCATGTCAATCTCAACTATCGCGGGCACGTGACCGTACGTGAAGTACTGGTCTGCCGCCCGGTACATGTTCCGCGCCACGTCCGAGTGCTCCACGTAGCCGCGCACGATCAACGCGCGCCGCTCAGCGAACTTACGGGCCGTGTCGCTGACGCTCCGCGACGAGGCGCAGTTGAATGACGGTAGGGGAGCGAGAACCTCGCTCAAGTCGTGAGCAGCCACGTCCACCATGTTCGCCACGATGCCGCCCTGCAACGGGCCAGCCGGGAACATGTCAGGGTAAACCTCCTGCATGCGGCCCTGACGAACCATGCGCACCATGTTCATGCGCGTGTCACGAGCCGCATACCGGGAACGCAAGCCGTCGAACTTGTGCCCTAACTCTTTATCAAAATCACTCATTACGCTCCTACTGGTTTCCACATGCCCTGTGCTTCCGCGTCAAGCAGTGAGAAAGACCTTTGCTGCCTAAGGTCCCACGGGGTCAAGAACTCGTTCTTACGGTGCGTCCCACCAGTCCACGTCACCACTCTGTCCCGGCACGCCAACTCAGCGAACCAGAACGCCATGACAATATCTGTTTTTTGAGACTTAGGAGCGTCAGGTGCCCACACGCTCAACTGCTCAATGAAAGACTTCATCTCCTCCGACCCCATCGTCGAAGGCAACTCAACCATGCACTGCTTATCCTCCCAGCCCGCGAACAATGCGGTCATGGAGGCGACACCGAAATCCGTGTCATGCTTGTTATTACCAGTGAAGTGCGGCCTAATCAGTACGCCCCGCGAGGCAGCGTAATTATTCAACTCCGTGTCGTGAACCAGGAACCCCTGGAAGCCGTTCTTCTCAATCCTCACTTCACTCAAACCATACGTGTCAATGAACCCGCAAATCATTTCCCGCATTTGCGCCGGAGTGATGCCAGGCTTATTGAACACGTCCACCACGTAACGCTTCTGCGTCGACACATCCAAGCCAAGAACAACCGCAGCCGTATGCCCCGACGTGGCAGGGTCCACACCCATCACGTACACCAAGCCATCGCCGCCACGACCATCACGCACAGCAGGCACGTTCTTCGGCATCCGGCCAGCGAACCGGGCACCATTCAGGGCGCCATG
>WLWG01002763.1_pt1 | contig 12854 bp, 23 predicted proteins | sample 6712871 | NCBI WGS metagenome assembly WLWG01 (sample SAMN12718693, study PRJNA515312) | sponge metagenome | isolation source: marine sponge | host: Mycale hentscheli | place: New Zealand: South Island, Marlborough, Capsize Point | collected 2003-05-01 | reverse complement strand
CCTTCTGCTCGCTCGCTTGCTCGCTTGTTAGTTTTTTTGATAGGGCGCTTGCGCTCGTACGCTCGCAACCTTGCGCCCCCTCCAGTTCTTTAGCAACGCGGGTTTTCTGTATCGCCCATTTATACAATATTTGATATTTCATATATTAAACATCTTGCACAAATCCCGTATCATCAAATCGCGCTTTACCTTTAGCATATAAGCCCGCGATTATGTTTTTAGGGTCTTTAAATCTTAAATCGGTTTTATCCGCGTTAAAAACTTTATGACCCATAAATTTTTTAGGTAATTTTTTATTTCTAAATACAACGGCCACGTTCCCGCCTAATTTTAAAATTTCTTTAGCGTCCGATTTATTGCTTGACCCCAAACTAAAAGTTAAATGATAATTGGGCGGAAACTTACCCGCTATAAATTTTTTCATCCTTATAGGGTTTTTTGTGTAATCGTACCATTGAGCCGTTGGGTATGTTTCAATCAAGCCCATATTCTCAATCTTTAAATCGCTCATCCCGTTAATTCTAAATGCGGGCTTAAACCCTTTAATTTTACAACGGTTAATATGTCTTTTAATTTCTTTATGCAATTGCGCCATAAATGTATGACGCTCTAAAAAATACCAACGCGTTTTATTAATACGCCCTAGTTGTACTGAATTCATTTGACCCCGCCCCGCCGTATTTAAACAAGTTAAGGCGCAATCATCCGCAAACGGGCAAGTATTAAACCCGCTTATTTTAGCGGGCGCAAAATATAAAATTGCGGTCATAACTTTTTGAGATTGACCCTTAACGGTTTTTGGGTTGTTATCTATATTTAATAATTTTTTTGATTTGTATAATTCACTCATAATTAACAATCTAAACAATAATTCTCGTATTTGGTGTAATCAGCCCTTAATGGTTTTAAACAGATAAAACAATAACCATTATAATTTTTCAATTCATTATTAATTAAATGAGTTTTTTGAAATATATCTCTTAATTCAGATACTTTCATTTTTTTAAAATCATCCATATTTTGCTTGACTAATTTATCAGTTATATAATGACCTTTATTTTTCAACATTGGGTACATATTTTTTGCTATTATTAAAAAATCTTTTTTATTTAATAATCTTTTATTTTTATTTGACATAATGTGATAATTATGCATAAATTCCCATATGTCAATAGTTAAAACTAAAAAAATATGGAGGTGTTAAACTTATGACTAAATCAACCTATCCAACTAAATACCAGTTGGAACATTTAAAAAAGCGTATCAATAATGAAATTGACCCGCTTATAGATCAAGCCCAATTGAGCGTAAAATCAATAGTTGCTGATTTGACTGAAAGCGCTGAATTGAAACTTGCCAAAAAAATAAAAGCCGATGTTGTAATAAGAGAACTCGAGCAAGCAATCGAGCAATTAGAAATAAAACAACGTAAAGCCCAAACCTTTTTTGGTAAAATAAAAGACCCCGAACTCAAGGGCCAATTAAACTATAAATTCGATAAAAAAGATCGAGATAGTTATTATAGGTCGGGTTATGATCGGGGAATTCAACCCGAAGATTGCCGAGATCAATTGAGAAGTTGGGCCCAATATTTGGCCGAGATCGAGGCCGAAAAAACACCCGAAGGCAAAAAAGTTAAAGAACTGAAATTATATAAACAAAGCGCGATTAATTCAGTTTTTGAGTGTGGTGTACCCGAGCAATTAAACATCGTATTAGAGAAAGTTTTAAATGGTGTTGGTATTGTTTGGAATAAAACAAAGGCGCTTCAATTAGAAAACAAAGGATATAATTAATATGAAATATATAATTATAAATAAATGGCAATTAAAAGATAGCAAGCCTCACTATTACTTAAAAGAAGTAGTTGAAAGCCTTGAAATTGCAAACGCTAAATTAAAAGCATATCAAACCATAGAAGAGGATAAAAACGACAATTATTATATTGTCCCCTTTAATGAACAAGCGCTTTTATTAACTAAAGAAGTCGCATAAGTTGACAAAATAGGGCTTCACCGTATATACAAGTGTACGGTGAAACCCGAAAAAAAACTATATCAAAATCTTAAAAAAAATACCCCTTTAATACAGCATACGAGAATTGAAACTTATATCAATTTGGGCGTCCCCGATTGTTTAAGTTATAATGATTTATGCGGGTTTTTTATGATTGAGTTGAAAGTTTGTAAATCAAATAAAATTAGATTTTCCCCTCATCAAATACTATTCCACACTCAAAAATCAAAGCGTAATTTTTTGTTAATAAACCACACCCCGCCCGCCGTCCCCTCTTCAATAAAACTTTATGAGAGTAAATCTATTCAAGATTTAATTAAGGGAATAGACAAAGCCGTTCCAATAGCCGTTAATGATTGGGAACTTATACAAAATAAATTAATCGGAATTAAAAACAACTAACCGCGCGCCCCCGTCCGCGTCCCGTGATTCGCTTGTCAATGTGACATAACCGCGCACCGCTAGATGTTGTGTCAATGTGACATAATGACGCTGCGACAATATGTCGCACTCTGCTCGTGGCCCGCGGGCCCACCCACCCTATATAAATAAAATCGGCTCGTTACCTCCGGGCCCACCCTCCCTAAAAAAAATAAAAAAGAAAAAACCCCGAGCCACTTTCGTGGCTCGGGGTTGGTGGTTAAGAGTTTAAATTTATATAAACATTGCCATAGTGTTGATTATAATTATACTTTGAATTTAAAAACCTCTTCAAGACATAAGTAATCTCACAAGCCTCTGTACATAAATATATTTTTAGTTTATTTATTTTTTTATAGTCTTTTGTTTTATCTTTACATACTCTACATTTTTTCATCTCTTCTCCTTTAGTTATCCCCGCTCCGATTATCTCGGAGCGGGGTTGGTTGTTATATTACATCTGTAAAGTCGTTGAATATATTGTGCCAGATATCGTCAAAGACTTCTATTTCAGCGCCGTCAAACCAATCCATATAAGAATAAGTTATCTTATAGAATCGTTCGTGCTCGGCTTTGGTGTAGTACCTAACCTCGTCGCTCGGGCCACCCCAACAGAATTGCAATCGGTAGTAGCCGTCTGGCTGATTGTCAAAAGTATTGGCCTCAACGAAATCAAAAGCCAAAATACTTTCATTAAAACGCTCTGACCAATAGCCGTAGTTCTCGTGGCCGAGCGTCTCATTACAGCATTGATCTTCTAACTCGCTGAATTGGTTTACTCGGTCAGAGTATCGCGCCGAGATTAACTCGGCGCAAGTTTTTTGTTTTGTTTGTGTTTGCATTATTTCCCCCAATATTTTTTGGTTTGTGCATCAACTCGCTGAATGTTTGCCTCTCGCTCTTCTCGTTCAGCTTTTTCTAAAAGCCATTGTTTAAACTTCCATCTTTTAACTTTGGCTTTGTTTTTGTTTCGGCATTCAGTAAACATCTCAGTCAGCTGAATGTTAAACGTTGGTATTGGTTTCTTCATTTTTCTTCTCCTCTCGTTCTGCTGCTTCTTTTATTTCGTCTGCGATAGCATCTAAGTTATCATAGTCTATAATTTCATAATTAATTTTATTATGAAACTCTTCTGGAATGGTGACGTCTGTAACGACGCCACCCTCCACATAGATTTTAATGGTTTTCATTATTGTACCTCAGCCCAAGCTAAAGGAAATTCATTTTTTAAAATCCTTAACTCGTTCCGTGCTGCGTTGTCTTCTGGTCTAACTTTCATAATTGCATCAAGTTCGACCATTCTTCTTTTAATATCGTAAAACGTACTAAAAGAATTTAACTGTTTGTTTGGTTTCATATCTTCTCACCTTCCGTGGTTAGATTATACCCTAGCTTTTTTATCAGTTCGATATCTTCTGGGAGTAGGGTTTTATTCCCAGAAATTCTAGCAAATAACTTTGCTTTATTGCAAACGGGGTAGACACGCTCCACCCCATAAACATTCTTTTTACTAACTATTAACTGCATTACGTTCCTCTTCTAATTTTTTGAGTCTCGCTAATTCAGCTTTTAATTTTTCTTCTTCTTTTAAAAGAAAAATTTGTGTATCTTTTAGCTGATTTATTTTAGCTAGTATTATTACTTGATCTTCCATCTCTTCTCCTATTGTTGATATTTAAGAAGATGCTTTAAGCAATCTTCTTTGTTTAATACTGCATCTTCATTTAATGCTGAACACATCAACGGGCAACTCTCATCGTGTTGAGTTCCGTAAACTGCGTGAGCAATTTCGTGAAATACAATATTTCTTAAAATGTCCGAACCTAAATCAATTGCATCTTTTGTAATCCACATTTGATTATTACTCATCTTCGCACATCCTAAAACATTTTTATGTTTAGCTGAAGATTGCTCACCAACACGAACCTCGATACGCGGTAAGTTTACTCCACCTCTTTTTGCTTCATAAATTAAGTCGATTACTTGTCTTCTTAATTTGTATACTTCATCATTCATTTTGAAGTTTTTTATTTTTTTTGTTTTCATAACTTGACCTTATCACTTGCCTTTCAAGGGTCAAGATAATTCTTATAAATTCCTATAATTATTTTAGTGTGATATGTTTACTACATTCCGAAATTGCATAACTATATCTTGTGTCGATGCGACCGATTCGCTACCAGATATTGTGTGTTGCATTTTTATCACTACTATATCTTGTGTTGTATTTTTATCACACACACAATATGTAGCGTGATATTTTTGCAACACTGCTCGTGAACTACGGGCCCACCCACCCAAGCCTTCGGCTTATAGGGGTCCCTGCACAAATCCAAAATACAAAAACAAACAGACCCCCCACACCCCTCTGGCGCAAAAGTTGTAGAGTTATACCTATATAGTAAGTTTTAGAAGTAGACTTGCTTAAATTAGAAAATGGCAATAAGATAGAGGGGGTACCCCTAAAAAAACAACAATTGGTACAAAACAGAGTTGAAAAAAATTCTGCAAAAATTTTTATGAAACAGGAAATTATAGATAAACTTCCACCTGACGCTAAAAAGCAATTTCTTAAATACGCGATCAAATTATCAGAAAAGAAAAAACAAGGTCAAGTTAACGACGACTTCTTATCTTTTGTTAAACACGTGTGGCCTCAATTCATTGAAGGCAAGCACCACAAAAAAATCGCGGACAAATTTAATAAACTTGCAAAAGGTGAAATCAAAAGATTAATTATTAATATGCCACCTAGGCATACTAAATCAGAGTTTGCGTCCTATCTTCTACCCTCTTGGATGGTAGGACGAAGACCTGACCTTAAGATAATACAAACGACCCACACAACGGAACTCGCGATCCGTTTCGGACGTAAAGCTAAAACCTTAATCGATTCGCAGGAGTACCAACAAATATTCAAGACACGACTTAGAGAGGACAGTCAAGCAGCTGGTAAATGGGAAACCGAACAGGGCGGTGAATATTATGCAGCCGGTGTTGGTTCAGCAATCACGGGCCGTGGTGCGGACTTATTGATTATTGATGACCCACACTCTGAGCAAGACGCACTAAACGTTCAAGCATTGGAACGAGCTTATGAGTGGTATACATCAGGTCCACGTCAAAGACTTCAACCTGGTGGATCAATTGTAGTTGTAATGACAAGATGGAATATGAAAGATCTAACTGGAATGTTATTAAAATCTCAAAAAGAATTAAAATCAGATCAGTGGGAGATCATAGAGTTCCCAGCGATTATGCCGTCAGGTAAACCTGTGTGGCCACAGTATTGGAAACTAGATGAGCTCGAATCTGTCAAAGCCAGTTTGAGCGTTGGTAAATGGAACGCGCAGTGGATGCAAAATCCTACAGCCGAAGAAGGATCTTTAATCAAACGTGAGTGGTGGAAGATTTGGGAGAAAGATTTTATCCCACCCCTACAACACGTTATACAATCTTATGATACTGCATTCTTAAAAAAAGAAACGGCAGATTACTCTGCTATTACTACCTGGGGTGTGTTTTATCCTGATGAAGATAGTCCAGCTAATTTGATATTATTAGATTCATTCAAAGAACGATTAGAGTTTCCAGAGTTGAAGAAAGAAGCCTACGAGCAGTATAAATACTGGAATCCTGAAACGGTTATTATTGAAGGTAAAGCCTCTGGTCTACCTCTCACATACGAGTTGCGAAAAATGGGTATTCCTGTTATAAACTACACACCTAGTAAAGGTAACGATAAACACGCTAGAGTTAATGCTGTAGCGCCGCTTTTTGAAAGTGGCCAAATTTGGGCGCCTGACGAAAAGTTCGCAGAAGAAGTTATTGAGGAATGTGCATCATTTCCGTATGGAGATAATGACGATTTGGTGGACAGCACAACACAAGCGGTAATGCGTTTTAGACAAGGAGGGTTCGTGGCGCATCCAGAAGATTTAAAAGAGGACTCACTTCCTCGAGTTGAAAGAACGTATTATTAATTATGATTTTAGCAGCCCCACTAGTTATCCCATTTGCAGAAGCCGTTGGTATTTCAATTGCCACATTAGGTATGGCTAAAGCTGCAGATATGGTTAACGATTACATTCAAGAGAATCCTGAAGAGTCAGCTATGATTTTAAAAACACTTGTACCTAATTTAGGTATTGGTGAGATTTTTATGAACAAAGAAAAAATATCTCTAGAAGATTTAGATGAGATGACCGATGAAGAAGCACAAGATTTGTCAAAAGAAGAAAAAGCAGAATTAATGAAACAAGGTGGAAAAAGTAAAAGCAAAGATAAACGTCAGACGATGATTGATCTTTCAGAAAAGTTAGGACTATCTAGCGAAGGTAAAGAAAAACAAGATATCGAATATGAGATAGATGAGAGATATGACGAAGGTGGTGTTGAAGATGCACCTAAACCAAAGTTTGATTATAAAAAGTTTTTTAAAAAAAGATACGCGGACGGCGGTGCGATAGGCATTGAAGTTCTATTCGAAGAAAAGAAACCAAGAAAAGATTTTAATATTGGTGGTCAAGCTCAAAAAACAAATACAACTCCATATGATGCAAGAGCATCAGTTCAAGACTACGCAGCAGCTATGCAAAAAGTTGGCGCAGGAACGGACGCACAAAAATTACAAGCAATAGGAGAATATGGTCTTAATCAAATGCAAAATTCTCCAAGTTATTTTAAAGCAGTTGGTCAAGGAATTAATCAACATATGCTCAATAATCAAATGTTAAGAGATGCTGTAGATGCAAAAAGAATTACAGAGGATCAATATAAATTAATGGGTGGTTATGATGTAGCAAAGTTAACTCCTAAAATAGGTTTAGGTAATATAAAAATAGGAGGAACTCCTGGAGATGTTGGTATTGCTTCCGCTCTTTATAACGCAATTAAAGCTGGAGGAATAGGTTTAGAAAAATTAGGAATTAAAGAAACTGATCCTTATAATCAATATGGCGATATTGGATTTTTTGGATCTATTGCTAAAAATTATCAAGGAGCTAAAGGTCTTTCAGAATCAGATAAAACTTTATATGGAGATATAATTTCTGGAAAAACTCAATCTGATATAGATAGATTTAGATCAGGATTATATGCAGCTAATCAAGTTGATAAAGCAACTGGAGATAGACTGTATGGTGGTAACATCGAAAAGATGTTTAACGAATACAAAAAAAGTCCAAGCACTTTCTTTTATGCAGGTGATGATACTCAAAATATGTATGATAGATTTAATAAATATTACGCAGACGGCGGTCGAGTCGGATTGTTTATGGGCGGTCCGGCATTAGAGGGCCAAGCATTATCTATTTATGAATCAATGAACGCGTATGGTTTTAGTGATCAAGAGATCGCGAATGCATTAGAGGGTCAAGGTTTATACACACCGGGTTCAACACCTGTTGTTGAAGAACCAGTTGCTAACACAGTTCAAAATATAATTAATCAAGGTGGTGGAGATGGACCTCCAGGACCTGATCCTACGGGAACTAAAACTTATGGAAAAACTTTTACTGGAATGACTATGCCAGATGGAACTCCAATAGGATCATCAGGTGTAGTTGAGGGAGTAGGAATAATTGATGGTTTAAAAAATGCAGCTACTGGTTTATTTGATTTATATTCAAAGTTTTCACCTATCGGAATTTTTTCTAACTTTATGAAACAAAGAGCTGAAAAACAACAAGAGATACAAGACAATGCGATTGACAAAGCTAGAAAAGAAAGAGAAATGCAAGAAGCAATTGCAGAAGCTGAAAGAAAAGAAAGAGAAAGAGCAGCACAATATGGAGCAACTAATTATGGAAGAGGCGCTGATGGTCAACAATCTTATAGTGGAGACGCTGTGGGAGCGCCAGGTTTAGGATTTGGTGTAGGTGCAACAACTGGTGGCCCTGTAAGTAATAGAACTGGTAGAGGAAGACAGGATTATTCAAAAGGTGGCCTCGCTACGATGTTCGTGGAGAAAAGATAATGAATATAAAATACAATGCTGATATAGGAGCTTTTGTAAATACTGCAAATGATGAACCAGTTACACAAGCAGAATTATTAGAATGGGCTGCTGCAAATCCAGAGCCTATCAAAGAAGCAAAGCAACCCAACACTGAGATACTAGAAGAAGTAATTGAAACATTTAACAAAAGAGGATAGATTAACCAAATGGCTGAAATAGACAAACCATTACCAAATACAAAAACAACCGTTGAAGTTCCTGGAGAAGTAGAAATTCAAGAGGCAGTTAAAGAGAACGTAGAAGAAGTTCAAGAAAAAGGCGGTCCTGTTGAAATAGAAATGACAGAAGAAGGTGGCGCTGAAGTTTCGTTTGATCCTAAAGTTGCAGCAATGGAAGGTGGTGAAGACCATTTCGAAAATCTTGCAGAATTTTTAGGTGAAGAAATTTTAGACCCATTAGGATCAAAACTATTTGACCAATACAACGAGTACAAAGAATCTCGTGGTGATTGGGAACAAACTTATAGAAACGGTTTAGAACTTTTAGGATTTAAATATGAAAGAAGAACAGAACCTTTTAGAGGAGCTAGTGGTGTCAATCACCCAGTTCTTGCAGAAGCAGTTACGCAATTTCAAGCGCAGGCTTATAAAGAGTTACTCCCGTCTGATGGACCAGTACGAACGCAAATAATGGGAGACTTGAATGTTCAAAAAGAAGAACAGGCAAAGCGTGTAAAAGATTTTATGAATTATCAAATTATGGATCAGATGAAAGAGTATGAGCCAGAGTTTGATCAAATGTTATTCTACCTCCCTCTAAGCGGTTCTACTTTTAAGAAAGTCTACTATGACGACCTTTTAGGTAGAGCCGTTTCAAAATTTGTACCGGCGGAAGATTTAATTGTACCTTATTCTGCAAACTCATTAGATGATGCAGATGCAGTTGTACACGTTATAAAAATTTCAGAAAACGAATTAAAGAAACAACAAGTTGCAGGATTTTATAGAGATGTAGAATTAGGTTCGCCTCCTGTAACTGAAAACCAATTACAAGATAAAAAATTAGAACTAGAAGGTATTTCTAAAGATGGTCAAGAAGATCAATACACTTTGTATGAAGTACATACTAATTTAGATTTAGAAGGTTATGAAGATATGGGTGAAGGTGAAGAACCTACAGGAATTAAATTACCATATGTTGTAACTATTTCAGAAGCAGGTCATAAAGTTTTATCTATTAGAAGAAACTACAGACAAGGTGATCCGTTAAAGAAAAAAATAAATTATTTTGTGCAGTTTAAATTTTTACCTGGCACAGGGTTTTATGGTTTTGGTCTAATCCATATGATTGGTGGATTAACTAGAACTGCAACAGCAGCTCTAAGACAGTTGTTGGATGCAGGTACTTTAGCTAACTTACCAGCCGGTTTTAAATCTAGAGGTATCAGAGTCAGAGATGACGCTCAACCTCTACAACCTGGTGAGTTTAGGGACGTAGATGCTCCTGGTGGCAACATCAAGGATCAGTTTATGACCCTACCCTTTAAAGGTCCTGATGCAACACTCTTACAATTAATGGGAGTAGTTGTATCAGCGGGCCAACGATTCGCGAGCATCGCAGACTCACAAGTGGGTGATATGAATCAAGCCGCTGCAGTTGGAACAACAGTTGCATTATTGGAGCGTGGATCGCGGGTAATGTCAGCTATACACAAAAGATTATATGTCGGATTAAAACAAGAATTTAAATTATTAGCAGAAGTATTTAAAACATACTTACCACCTGTATATCCATATGATGTACCAGGTGCATCAAGACAAATCAAAGTTCAAGATTTTGATGATAGAGTAGATATATTACCTGTAGCAGATCCAAACATCTTCTCACAGACGCAAAGAATATCTTTAGCTCAATCTCAATTACAACTGGCGCAATCGAATCCTCGTATACATAATCTATATCAAGCATATAGATCTATGTATGATGCGCTGGGAGTGAAAAATGTTAATGCAATTTTACCTCCACCAGCAGCACCGATGCCGATGGACCCAGCATTAGAACATATTATGGCAATGAGTATGAAACCATATCAAGCTTTTCCTGGTCAAGACCACAAAGCTCACATTGATGCACACTTAAACTTTATGAGATTAAACCAAACACAAAATAATCCAGGAGCGATGGCAAGTTTACAAAAAAATATTTTAGAACACATAAGTTTAATGTCTCAAGAACAAGTACAATTAGAATTTGTTGAAGAATTACAAGAAGCACAAATGATTCAACAACAAATGCAAGCAGCAGGTGCACAAAATCCTGCGATGGCAGCTAATATGATGCAAAATCCACAGATGATGCAAGCACAACAACGTCTACAACAGATCACAAACCAAATTGAATCTAGAAAAGCGAAGCTAATTGCAGAAATGCAGGAAGATTTTGCTAAAGAAGAAGAAAAAATTATGGGTGAGTTTGGTGGAGATCCACTACTTAGACTAAAAGGTAGAGAAATTGACCTTCGAGCACAAGAAAACCAAAGAAAAGAAGAAGAAGGACAAGAAAGATTAGATTTAGACAAGATGAAAGCGATGATGAACCAAGAAAACCAAGAAGCGAAGCTTGAACAAGAGGCAGATCTTGCTGGTTTACGTGCAGGTGTATCATTAGCTAAACAATCAATGGCTGACTCTAGTAAAATTCACGATTTCGGTAGAAACTTTCCGAAAAAGTAGGTATATATCAACTTAAGGAGAAACTATGAACAAAAAAGTTAATGAACCTAAAATTACAAAAGAGTTAGGGCTTAATAAAGACGGCTACCAAAATGGTGGCGTTGAAATTAAAGCAACTGACCCTATGGAATCACAGGTTGTTGATGTTAGAGGCACAAAAAGAATGCGTCCTGACAAAAAACCTGTAAAAGCAACTTGGTACTAGTATGTGGTTGTCGGCAATTAAACTAGCCGTCTCTGCTGGTAGCAAGATTTATGCAAACAAGCAAAGGGCAAAAGTCGCGATGTCCGATGCTCAACTGTTGCACGCAGAACGACAGGCTCGAGGTGAGGAAGCTTACCAAGGCAAGTTGTTAGAGGCACGTCAAAACGATTACAAGGACGAATTCGTTCTCGTGATACTTTCGGCGCCCATAATTGTGCTCGCTTGGGGAGTCTTTAGTGACAATCCAGGTGCTATGGAGAAGGTAAAAATCTTCTTCGAACATTTCGCGGCACTTCCGACTTGGTTCAGTACCCTTTGGATCCTCGTCGTCGGAAGTATTTTTGGAATAAAGGGAACACAAATCTTTAAAAACGGAGGAAAAAAATAATGCCAAACAGAAGATTTAACAAACAAGTTGCTAATCAGATGAAATCTGGTGGCAGAGTAAAAAGAATGGGTGGCGGAATGTCTACAAGAAGAAGAGATATGAAGTCAGGTTATTATCCAGATGATATGGGTATGAAAGGTGGACCTATGATGAAAAAAGGTGGTCGTGTTAAGAAAAAGAAACAAGGCTACAAAGATAGAAAAGATGAATCTATTGCTATGAGAATCAAAAAGAAAAGAACTAAGAAGCAATTAAAAGCTTCTAGAGATGAGTCTTATGGTAAGTTTGGTTCTAAAGCTAAAAAATCTGGCAAAATAAACAAGTAGTTTATGGCGAAAGATTTTATACAGAAGGCAATTAAAAAGCCGGGAGCTTTACGTAAATCTTTAGGAATAAAGAAAGGCGAAAAAATCCCAGCTTCAAAATTAAGAGCCGCTGCGAAGAAAAAAGGTAAGCTAGGACAACGTGCTAGACTTGCTATGACTTTAAAAAAACTAAATAGGAAAAAATAATGAAACCAGTACCATCAGGAAACAAAGGAAAAGGTCTACGTAAACTTCCTAAAGCTGTTAGAAATAAAATGGGCTTTATGAAAAAAGGTGGACGAGTTAAAAAAAAGAAAAAGTAATGGCTAGAAAAGGTTTATACGCAAACATTCACGCCAAACGTAAACGTGGCGGCAAAATGAAAAAGAAAGGTGCAAAGGGTGCTCCCACTGCAGCTAACTTTAGAAGAGCCGCACAAACAGCGAGAAAAAGATAATGACTAAACTATGTCCTAGAGGTAAAGCCGCAGCGAAAAAAAAATTTGACGTGTACCCCTCAGCATACGCGAACGCATATGCAAGTAAAATTTGTGCAGGTAAAATTAAAGATCCATCTGGAGTTAAGAGAAAAGATTTTAGGGGTAAAAAAGCTGAAGGTGGTTTAATGGGTGAACTCAATAGACCAAACAAAGGATATAAGAATGGCGGCTTTATTGCTAGAGGTTGTGGTAAAGTTATGTCTAACAGACGTAAAAAAACAAAGATGATGTAATGGCAAAAAATGGTCTTGATAAATGGTTCAAACAAAAATGGGTAGATATTGGGAGCAAGCGAAAGGATGGTTCTTTCGCGAAGTGTGGTCGTTCCAA
>WLWG01002760.1_pt1 | contig 12862 bp, 9 predicted proteins | sample 6712871 | NCBI WGS metagenome assembly WLWG01 (sample SAMN12718693, study PRJNA515312) | sponge metagenome | isolation source: marine sponge | host: Mycale hentscheli | place: New Zealand: South Island, Marlborough, Capsize Point | collected 2003-05-01 | reverse complement strand
AAATAATCAAACTCGACATAGTGTTCCATTTCATCTTGCGCTTGCTTCATTCGATATTCAATCGTAGCACTATCATCTTGTTGACGTTTTTTTAAACGTTGCACCAATTCGGCTAAGCTGGGTGGCAAAATAAAAATACTTTGTGCTTGAGGAAATTGTTGCTTGATTTGGTTAGCCCCCTGCCAATCAATTTCCAAAATTATATCTGTTCCTTGCCGCAACTGATCAAAGACCCATGCTTTTGACGTACCATATTGGCAATTAAAGACGTTGGCATATTCTAAAAAAGCATCCTGCTCTATCATTTGTTGAAATTGATCCGTATCAATAAAAAAATAATTGACACCATTTTTCTCCAGTGGGCGTTTGGCTCGTGTGGTGTGTGAAATAGAGATTTTCAAATGGTCTAATCGACTCACCAATGACTGCACCAAGCTGGTTTTACCAGCCCCTGAAGGCGCAGCAACAATAAATAATTGACCGTGTGCTGTTGTCATACATATCACTCTTCTACATCAACCCAATCAAAATCAATCTTACGCTCATCTAAATCCACCCGCGTCACCAACACGGTTACAGGATCGGTTAATCGAAACGCTCGTCCAGTACGTTCACCAGTCAATCGATGTCGAACCGGATCAAATCGATAATAATCTTTTGGCAAATTGGTAACATGAATCAAACCTTCGACAAAAACATCATCCAATTGGACGAATACACCAAACCCTGTTACAGAAGTGACCCGACCAGAAAACACTTGCCCCAGTTTATCCTGCATAAATTCACATTTGAGCCAAGCAATCACGTCATAAGTTGCTTCATCTGCTCGCCGTTCGGTGGTCGAACAATGCGTGGCCATCTGCTGTAATTGCTCAACGTTGTAAGGCAATTGCTCCGGTGATTGATGATGCAAAATATGTTTAATCATTCGATGCACCAACAAATCAGGATAGCGACGAATGGGAGAAGTAAAATGGGTATATTCGGTATACGCCAAACCAAAATGCCCCACATTTTCAGTCGCATACTCGGCTTGTTTTAAGGAACGTAGTAACACGGTTTGAATTAATTCTTTGTCTGGTCTATCGGCCACTTGATGTAATATTTTGGCAAAATCCTTGGTGGTTGGATGTTCCCCACCTGTGAGATGAATTCCCAATTCACCTAAAAAGCTACGCAAATCTTCTATCTTTTCCACAGCAGGACGATCATGTACTCGAAAAATACCCGGTAATCGATATTCCTGTAAAAAACGCGACGCCGAGACATTGGCTAACAGCATACATTCTTCAATGATGCGGTGAGCAGTATGCCGACGCGTCGGCAGTATTTTTTTAATTTTGCCATTGTCATCAAACTGAAATCGAGTTTCCACCGTATCAAAATCAATCGCACCACGCTGCTGACGAGCAGTAATTAGTAGATTAAAAAGTTGCTGCAAATTTTTCAATTGCGGCCAAACGTGCTGATATTTTTTTTGCAACACTTGATCACCATCCAACATTTTTTGCACATTATCATAGGTCAAACGTGCGTGGGAATGGATCACAGCATCATAGAAACGAAAGTTCTCCAACGTTCCTTCTTGATTAATGTGCATTTCACAAACCACACTGAGTCGATCCACTTTGGGTTTGAGCGAGCACAGTTGATTAGACAAAATAGGTGGTAACATAGGGATGACACGGTTGGGGAAATAAACCGAATTACCGCGGAGCAACGCTTCTTGATCCAGCGCACTGTCAACCGTTACATAATGACTAACATCGGCAATGGCGACTAATAATTTCCACTTACCTTTCGCCAAAGACTCGCAATAAACGGCATCATCAAAATCTTTGGCATCGGCACCATCGATCGTTACCCAATGTAACTCCCGACAATCGGTACGCCCCAACTTATCTCCCGGTTTGACTTGTTTGCCAAAACGTTCAATTTCACTAAAGACTTCAGCCGGCCACTCATGCGGTAAGTTATGCGAATACAGCGCAACATCTATTTCCATTCCAGGATCTAAATGATCACCCAAAACTTTAGTAACTTTGCCAATTGGTTTACTGCGCGTCGATGGTTGACCAACAATATCCACCAACACCACTTGACCATTGGCGGCGCCCCCAATATCAGTTTGCGAAATGTGAATATCTTGATTGATGCGGCGATTCTCTGGTTCAACAAAAGCAACATTTTGCTCTTTATAAAATCGTCCCACAATTTGCTGATTGGCGCGCTCAAGCACTTCATGAATCACCCCATCAAATTTGCCTCGCCGTTGACTGGGAATTTTATTTACCAACGCTCGATCACCATGCAACACTTTGCGCATTTGTTTCGGTGATAAAAATAAATCTTCGCTACCATCGTCAGGGATCAAATAACCAAATCCATCTGGATGCCCTTCCACACGTCCGGCAACCAGCATCAATTTATTTAACAAACACACACGCCCTCGACGATCCAACATCACCTGGCGATCCCGTACCATAGCTTTTAAGCGAAAGGTTAAAGCTTCTTGTTCTTGCTCATCTTGCAATTCAAATTCATCAATAATTTGTTCAAAGGTGGCTGGTTTGCCATACGTTTCCAAATAATTTAACAAATACTCGCGACTGGGAATTGGATTTTGATACTTCTGTGCTTCGCGTTGACTGTGTGGATCGGACTTACGTGAAAATTTTTTGCGTTTACCCATGATTAACCTTCTGCATTTTTTTCATCCTTGGGTAATAAATGTTCCGGAGTCACCCCAGGAATTTCAATCGCTTGTTGAAACATCAATGCCTGAATTTCCGGAAACGTTTGATTTTCCCCCAACCACCCCGTGGTTAACGATTTTTTCTTGGTGTTTAATTTAGGATAGATACACGCGGTGATTACATTCTGACACGGGACATATTGTTCTGAACCGGGCCGCGATTCCACACAAGCCATATTTAATGTTTCATCTTGAACAATGAGCGCCGACCACCGTTGTTGACATAACGACGAAGTCCATTGCGTCACTTTAGTCTCTTTGATAGGTTGATTCACCAACCAAACCAAAGGCGTTTTCTCATTTTGAATTAAAATAAGTTGCGGCTTCCCTTTTGCCACCGGCAATACTAATTTGTCTTGTTTAAAAAATTGGACCAGCGGCTCGCATCCTAGTGGGAATGCCGATTCATCGCCATTAGCCAACATCAACCCTGGCCATGTGAAGACGACTATGAATAAAAATCGTAAACAGCCATTTACTTTCACGCCTCCTGGCTGATACATAACAAACTCCTAAAACCTGATTGGATGACTAAAATTTAGCACGCATCATAACGTACTTACTATATTCTGGCTAGCAAGCGGCAATCCATGTTGATCTACGAAATAATTAACGCTAGAGTACGCTGCTTGCCGAGATGGTGAAATTGGTAGACACGCTAGCTTCAGGTGCTAGTGGGGGAAACCCCGTGGAGGTTCAAGTCCTCTTCTCGGCATAGACTCATCTCACTTGAAGTGTATTCCACTCAATCAAACACCGGTTCTAACAAAATGGTTTCTTGACGATCAGGACCGGTTGATAAAATGACAATAGGAACACCAGTTAATTCAGCAATACGTTCGATGTACCGTTGTGCATTGATCGGCAGTTGATCAAAAGACGTTACGCCTTTGGTTGACGTTTGCCAACCTGGTAAGGTTTCGTAAATGGGTTCCAATTGTTGATAGTCATCAACAATGTTCGGTGGCTGATGAATAACATCACCTGTTGCCGTGCGATAGGCATAGCAAATAGACAATGTTTCCAACGTATCCAACACATCCAACTTGGTTAAACACAATCCCGTTACACTGTTAATCTGTACCGCGCGATTGACAATCACTGCATCAAACCAACCACAACGTCGCGCACGCCCGGTAGAAGCACCAAATTCCTGGCCCCGTTTGGCAATGGTTTGCCCAATGGTATCAACTAACTCGGTAGGAAAAGGTCCACCACCCACACGAGTGGTATACGCTTTGGTAATGCCTAACACTGCATCCAATGCCAGCGGGCCAACGCCTGCCCCACTGGTAACACTGCCAACTGAGGTATTGGATGAGGTAACATAAGGGTAAGTTCCATGATCAATGTCCAGCAACAAACCTTGCGCTCCTTCAAACAACAATCGATCGCCTCGACCTTGATGTTCACTTAACAATTGCACTACATCGGCTAACAGGGGTGTCACTTTAGCAGCGAAGGTTAAACATTCATCCACCACTTGCTCCAAGACAATGGAAGATTGCTGGTAATATTCAGTTAATAGAAAATTATGATATGCCACCAAGGGTGTCACTTTGGCTAACAATTGTGATTCATTTAATAAATCACTCATTCGCAATCCACGTCGTGCGACTTTGTCTTCATACGCCGGGCCAATGCCACGTCCTGTTGTGCCAATTGCTTGTTCGCCTTTTGCTGCTTCACGCGCCTGATCCAATGCAATGTGGGTTGGCAAAATAATCGGACATGCATAACTGATTTTTAATTGTTCCATTACCGGCACTTGCTGAGCGATTAATTGTTCTATTTCATCCCACAGAGCGGGCAATGAAATCACCACCCCATTGCCAATGTAACATTGGGTATTGGCATGCAAAATACCAGAAGGAATTAAATGCAGCACCGTTTTATGCCCATCAATGATTAAGGTATGACCTGCATTATGTCCCCCTTGGAAACGGACCACAGCGGCAACTTGCTCAGTGAGCAGATCGACGATTTTTCCTTTGCCTTCATCACCCCACTGAGTGCCAAGGACCACTAAATGATTCACCATAATTTACAACTCAATTATTCGGCTACCTGAGCATCCGCTCGATTAAAATACTTGAAAAAATCGCCGTCAGGTTGCAACACCAGAAAATCCTGGCTGGTATTAAAGATTGAACGATAAGCATCCATACTGCGATAAAAATTAAAAAAGTCGCGATTTTGGCCATAGGCATTCGCGTAAATTTCAGCCGCTCTTGCATCGCCTTTCCCGCGAATTTTTTGACCTTCGCTGCGCGCCTCAGCCACAATAATAGCTGAACGTGCATCAGCTTGGGCACGAATTTGCTCCGCTTTTGATTTACCATCGGCACGATGTCCATTGGCAATTCGTTGGCGCTCGGTACGCATCCGTTCAAACACAGCATTACTAACTTCTACCGGCAAATCAATCCGCTTAATTCGCACATCAATCACATCGATTCCTAAATTTTGTGCCGTGGATTGTGCCTGTAATTGTACGGTTTCCATAATGTCAGTCCGCTCACCAGACACCACTTCACTGATATTGCGTTTACCAAATTGCGCGCGCAACCCATCGTTGATTTGTTGACGCAGCAATGTCTCTGCTTGAAATGGATTGCCCTGGGTACGGGTGTAATAACGTGACAAATCGATGATGCGCCATTTTACATAATAATCAACCAGCACATCTTTCTTTTCCTCGGTGACAATGCGTGATGATTCAATGTCTAACGTTTGCAATCGGGTATCAAAAATAAGCACTTGGTTGATAAATGGTACTTTGAAATGCAATCCCGGCGTATAAATTTTAACCTCACCGTTGGCATTGCGTTCCAATTTACCCAATCGAGTCAGCAAACCACTTTGCCCCTCTTGCACAGTGAAAATACTGGCATATCCTACAATTAAAGCAATAATCACAATGATAATAACAGTTGAACGATTCATTATTGAGTTCCTCCACGGCCAACGTAACTGTCCCGCGACGGTCGCACATTTTGTCTTTGGGAACTGACCTCCGGATAACGAGTATTGGAGGATGAGTAACCATCCGTATTGATATCAACAGGGGTCGTGCTAGAAGGGCTTACTGGTAACCCCATTCGATCCAACGGTAAATATAACAAGTTATTTCCTTCGGGAACATCGACCAATATTTTATTCGATCCATGATAAACGTCTTTTAATGCGTCTAAATACAAGCGGTCGCGTGTCACACCCGGTGCTTTATTATACTCTGTGAGGATCGCTAAGAATCGCGAACTCTCTCCTTGCGCAGCCAACACGGTACGTTCTTCATAAGCTTTCGCCTCTTCAAAAATACGGGAAGCTTGCCCATGTGCGATGGGGATCACGCTGGCCACGTATGCTTGCGCCTGGTTGACGAAGCGCTGCTCATCTTCCTGCGCTTTGATGGCGTCATCAAAAGCTTCTTTCACTTCATCGGGCGCACGCGCTGGCAGCATTGCCACATCGGTGATCATGATTCCAATGTTATAGCGTTCTAAAACTTGTTTAAGCAAAGTAGATACATCTTGCCGAACTTTTTCACGACCGGTGGTCAACACTTCGTCTAAAGTAGTATGTCCTACCACTTGTCGTAAAGAACTGGCTGTGGCTTGTTGCAAACTTTCCACCGGATTCACAACATTGAATAAAAAATTTTCTGGATTATTAATCCGATATTGCACCGCCATAGACACCAAGACAATATTCTCATCTTTGTTTAACATCTGTGCGGAATAAGAAAAGTTATCGATCTTTTCAACATTAATAATTTCTTTACTGCGAATGATTCTGGGAATCCAATGCAAACCAGGATCAACCGTTTTCACATATTTGCCAAATTGCAAAATCACTGCTTGCTCAGCAGGTTTGACAATAAAAAACCCAGCTAAAAACCAAATTACCAAGAAAACCACTAAGATCGCTGCAATCCCAATCATGTTGAGTCTGCCCGCGCCATTATTTTTATCTTTCCCAGCGCCCCGACCTTTACCAGAACGAAAAACACCCGCCCATTTTTGCTGAATCTTCTTTAATATTTCATCTAAATCTGGCGGTTGTTGTTTGCCGCCATTACCCCAGGGATCGTTATCTTTATCACCCTTCCCCGAATCGTTCCACCCCATCAATCATCTCCCCAAAATCATCTCATGCCGGTTTGAACCAAGCACTGATTGCAAAGTAACGGTATTTTAGGGATGGTTCATGCGAAGCGCAATAGCTAAATGTAGAAACCTTGCCACTGATTTGAGCAACGTTTATAAATGTTCAATCGATGGGAAACAACCGTTGATAGTCTTTTTCAGCGATATTCAAATCCAACAACCAATGCCCTTCTTCTAGGATCCACTCATTCATCACCACACCCAACTGGTATAATTGAGCACGCAATCTTCCTTGATGGGGCTGTAATTGAATTTGCTTTTTTAATGGTTTGATTGATAGCTGTTTACCAATGGCTTGAATTAATAAATCCAACCCTGACGCTTGCTGCGCGGAAATCCAGACTTTACCAGGCAACGTCACTTCTTCGTTCAACTCCAATCGTGCCTGACAACCAGCAATTAAATCAATTTTGTTATATACCAACAATTGTGGAATCTGCAAAGCCTCAATCGTGTGCAGCACTTCATTAACTTGTTCAATTTGCTCTAACCACTGTGGATTTGCCAAGTCGACAACGTGTAATAGCAAATCGGCGTGACAGGTTTCTTCCAATGTGGATTTGAAAGATTCAATCAAATCATGCGGTAAATGACTCATGAAACCAACTGTATCGATTAACACCGTGGTACCAACCCCAGGAACATGCAAACTGCGCGTGGTGGGATCCAACGTTGCGAATAATTGATCGGCAGCATACATTGTCTCGCCAGTAAGTTGATTAAATAGTGATGATTTACCAGCATTGGTATAGCCAACCAACGCAACGGTTGGCACTTGCGCATGAAGACGATTGCCACGATTTTGCTCACGTTGCTGAGTCACTTTCGCCAATCGTTTATGAATGGTTTTGATCCGATTGCGTAACAATCGTCGATCGGTTTCCAATTGAGTTTCACCTGGTCCCCGCAAACCAATCCCACCTTTTTGCCGCTCCAAATGAGTCCATCCACGCACCAACCGAGTGGATAAGTGTTGCAATTGAGCCAACTCCACTTGCAACTTACCCGCGTGTGAGCGTGCACGTTGAGCAAAAATATCTAAAATCAAGCCAGTCCGATCCAACACACGACATTGGATCAATCGCTCTAAATTTCGTTCTTGTGCGGGAGTTAAATCATGATTAAATACCACCAAGTCGGGCTGATCAGCCCGCACCTGCTCACGCAATTGCTGCGCTTTACCGCTGCCCATAAAATATTTGGCATCCGGTACGGCGCGGGTGTGAGTTAGGGTTGCAAGGGGTTTGGCGCCGGTGGAAGAAACTAACGCTTGAAACTCTTGTAAATCGTGCTGTTGTTCAAACCCTTTGGCAAATTGAATATGAATTAACAACACTCGTTCAGATTGTGGCACCACGTTTGGCAACAAATCACCTCGTTTACTTTAAGAATCCGTCTCACTGAATTCATCAGATTGCATTTTTACTGCTTGGGATGGCACAACCGTTGACACTGCATGTTTGTAAACCATTTGCGTTACCGCATTCTTCAGCATGATAACATATTGATCATACGCATCAACCACGCCGTGTAATTTAATACCATTGACCAAAAACACAGAAACAGGAATTTTCTGTTTGCGCAACGCATTGAGAAATGGGTCTTGTAAACTTTGCCCCTTAGCCATTATCCTCTCCTAACTGTTTTTGTTTTTGTCTCTTTTGTAAGCATAGTTCATCGATTTTCATTTGCCAGCAATCACAACATTGCACAACTGCTTGATAAAGTTGAGTTATTTCTTGAAAAAATCAGACCACCAACTAAACTTAAATTAAAGGTGTTTCCTAGTGGAACTAACTGAACCAATTTAGTGTAAGACAAGGAGACCAATGTGACGATGCGGTGTGCAAGCCTGTCATAAGCAGCAGGAAGCCTGAAGCATCGATTAGGTCACCACCATAGAGGTAAATCCGGCTCAGTTGACTAGTTTGGCTGGGACACCTTTCTCTTCATATCGCCTTCCCACCAATATACAGTAATGCTCGGTTCTTGCGTTAACATGCGTTGTTTAATGCATTCCACCGCCGGTTGTAATAAATGATCTTGCTGAGCATCCGGCAGTATCGACTGTAATTGTTGCCAGTGTTGGCCTAATGTTCCTTGCAGAAGATCAGTTTGTCTCAACCGCAACCCTTGAGTTGCCGCAATCAATTCCAAAGTCACCACCGTCGCAAGCTGATCCAGCATGGTCAGCAATCGATGGCTAGCTTGAGTGGACATACTCACATGATCTTCTTGATTGATTGAGGTAGGGATGCTGTCTACACTTCGAGGATGCGCCAGTGCTTTATTTTCGCTGACCAACGCCGCGGCAGTTACCTGCGCCAACATCAATCCAGAATTCACCCCACTGTCTTTTACTAAAAAAGCTGGCAAGCCACTTAAATGTTCATCGAGTAAGAACGCCATACGTCGCTCGGCAATACTGCCGATTTCCGCAATGGCCAATGCCAATTGATCCGCCGCCAGCGCCAACACTTCACCATGAAAGTTTCCACCAGAAGCGATGTCATGAGTAGCGGAAAACACAATGGGATTATCCGATACCGCATTGATTTCAATCGTTAACGTGTGGTGGACCTGTTCAATCAATTGTAAACAAGCTCCTAATACCTGCGCCTGACAACGAAGTGAATAAGGATCTTGTGTCCGATGCGGTGTCCATTGCGCACCGCATTGTTCGACCAATTGACGAATCAAGCGGGCACAATGCCGCGGCCCAGGATGATTACGCAACGCGTGCAACCGATCTTGAAAAGGCATCAACGATCCTCGTGCCGCAATCAATGACAAACAGCCAGCGATGAAAGCCTGACTGATAATCCGTTCCAAAACAAAATAAGCATGCAATAAAATAGCCGTGGTAATTTGCAAGCCATTTACCAACGCTAACCCTTCTTTGGGTTGCAACATTAACGGTGACAAATGCCCTTGTCGCAACGCTTGATCTCCACTAATGATTTGATCTTTGTAACGTACCGTTCCCTCTCCTATCAATGGCAAACTCAAAAAGGCTAGCGGCGCTAAATCACCACAAGCACCGACCGACCCTTGCGCCAGCACGCAAGGATACAATTGCTGATTGTATAAACTGACGAGCGTTTGGATTAACTCCCAACCCACCCCCGAATACCCTTGAGCCAAGGTATTGATTTTCAGTAGTAAAGCCAGCCGTACAATGACATCGGCCAACAAAGGACCGCTACCAATCGCATGAGATAACAACACATGATGCTGTAAGATGAGTAAATCGTCCCATTGAATCGAAGTCTGCGCCAACGCTCCCATGCCCGTGTTGATTCCATAAATAGCCTGCGGTTGCTCAATGGCATCCATCACCACTTGCGCGGCTTGCTCAACTTGAATCTGATTGATCGATGCCAATCGCACCGGTTGATGTTGATGCCACAATCGATAAAAATCGGATAAAGTGAGATGCCCCGCTGTAAAATGAAATGGTTTTGCTGTCATTGTGTGCTGACAATTTTTTGTACTTGATATTCAAATTATAGGACTGGCTATCAGGAATTCCCCTTGTCCTCTATTATCGGCACATCAAGCCCGTTGGACTCCGCTATATTTTCTTACAAATTAGTTACATTTTTCAAAGGGATAAAAACAATTTGTATCTTTACAAGCCTTGATACTGGTGATAAAGTGTTATTTTTTGAGCTTTAATTTACCATGTCAAATAGAAAATCCCCTTCCACTTTTGACTACGCTCCCCACCTTCCACCAAACTATACTCTTGTGAAAGTTTTAAAGACAGAAGAAGAAAATAGAACGTACCCAGAAGCAAAAGAGAATGAAACAACCCCAGCCATTCTCCATAAAGCCACTCTATTATTACATGATGCCAACGGTAAACAATTTATCTTAAAACTATCGAAGCCAGATATGCTTCCTCAGGTGAGCGACAAAAAACAACAACCGAACCTGATCACCCGAGCCAGACCTGAAGCCTTAGCGTTTTTTGAACGGGCAAACATTGAGGTCACTGACACAACCCATGCTTCGTTGATTCCACATTTAGGCAACGATATCACCCGAGATTTTTTCGAGCCAACGTCTAGAAAAAATTGGCGCACCGATTTATCGACACTGGGACGGTTTCATTTATTTAACCGTATCTTAACAAGTTTGCACGATCATTATTACCATCACGGTATTCCTCATGGCAACATTCGGCCAGAAAATCTAATAGTAAGAGACGATCGATCTATTTTACTGATTGATCCAAATCACTATACTACCGAACATGTTGAAGACATTCTTGCAGCCCCCGCAAACCAACTGTCTGAATCGCCACAGCAAAGAGCCCTTTATAAGCTTGCTCACACAGATGAAACTAACGCTGAGTTAATTAGAAAGATCAAAGTTTTCGCCAGAGATTTTGAATCCCTGCTAACTCTATTCCCTACGAACGACCGACAGAATATGTTGTTATACAATCTATGTGAACCTTATTTAAGTTTTGAAATAGATTTGGCAGCAGAAAAATCAAACATCGTAGAAAATCCACAGGAAAAATGGACAGAGGCTGATTACCACACATGGTTTTCTCACTATTACAGTAAGGAAACACTTAACAGGTTTATAAACAATTTCAATCAATTGCATCAAGCTGTATGCTTAGCTCCACTTAACCCTAGCAATGATTTTAACCTCCCCAAAGCAAGTATCACACCACATTACCTAACTACATCCTGTTACCAAGCACACACTTTGAAGCAGTTAATTAGCATATTCACTCACATCAAAAATCACCATACCATCTTGTCTAAAGAACGAGGTTTTTTTCGTTTATTCGGCTCCACTGGGCGCACCCAATCTTACCAACAGGCATTAAGAACTATTAAACAAGTGATGATACAAAAATTGATATCACTGCCAGAAAATACCCACACACCGGGTGCTGTTGGCGACAACCACCACACAGCCACAGAATTGCTACAACAACACACATCTAGAATTGGTTGTATCCTCTCTTGGTTAGGGTATCAAACAACCAGTTATAAAGAATTACAAACACAGACACAAACCGCTGTATCTCAGGCATTGCGGGGCTAACAGCATCCTAACATTCACTATTTAGTCGGAATCCACAATCGATGTTCCCGCGCACATTGTTGCGCTATTGAATAACCAGCATCGGCATGACGCATGACCCCGATCGCCGGATCATTGGTCAACACTCGCTGCAAACGTTGCGCCGCCGCTTTGCTACCATCACACACAATGACAAATCCCGCATGTTGTGAATACCCCATTCCCACCCCACCCCCATGATGCACCGACACCCACGTCGCCCCACCCGCACAATTGAGTAACGCGTTTAAAAACACCCAATCGGATACCGCATCCGAACCATCCAGCATGCCTTCTGTTTCTCGGTTGGGACTGGCCACCGAACCGGTGTCTAAATGATCGCGACCGATCACCACCGGCGCACTCAATTCTCCCAACGTCACCATTTCATTAAACGCCAATCCCACCTTGAGGCGATCACCCAATCCCAACCAACAAATACGCGCCGGCAACCCTTGAAATTGAATTTTCTGCTTGGCCAAATCCAACCAACGATGCAACGATGCATCATCAGGCAACAATTGTTTTATCTTTTCATCAGTGCGATAAATGTCATTGGGATCACCGGACAAAGCAACCCAACGAAACGGTCCTTTGCCCACACAAAACAATGGACGAATGTATTCAGACACAAATCCTGGAATACGAAACGCATCGCGCACACCCGCCTCCAATGCCATCTGGCGAATGTTGTTTCCATAATCAAACACTGGAATGCCTTGATCAAGCCAAGCCAACATCGCCGTAACTTGAATCGCCATCGATTCTTTGGCTGCATCAATCACCGCTTGCGGATCTTGCTGACGCATTTGATCAGCGTAAGTCAACGTCCACCCTTTGGGTAAATAAC
>WLWG01002755.1_pt1 | contig 12877 bp, 28 predicted proteins | sample 6712871 | NCBI WGS metagenome assembly WLWG01 (sample SAMN12718693, study PRJNA515312) | sponge metagenome | isolation source: marine sponge | host: Mycale hentscheli | place: New Zealand: South Island, Marlborough, Capsize Point | collected 2003-05-01 | reverse complement strand
CCTTCGTTAAGCAGTTAATGAATAGTGCTTCCAATCGTGCCCAAGAGCGTGGTCAAATTCGAACTCTCTTGGGACGATTGTGTAGGTTTCATTTGTGGGAGCCTAATCAATTCGGTATGCATAAAGCATTACCTCATGAAGATGCATTGCAGGAACATGGACCAGGGATTAGAAGAGCGTTTACTTACAAATCTTTAAACAAATTAATTCAAGGTAGCGCAGCTGATATGACAAAGAAAGCCATGTTAGACTTATACAAAAATGGTATAGTGGCCCACGTACAAATTCATGATGAACTTTGTATTTCTGTTAAGGATCAAGAACAAGCAGATAAAATTGTTGAGATCATGCAGGATGCAGTTACTCTGGAAGTCCCTAACAAAGTAGACTGCGAATTAGCAAACACCTGGGGAGAAATAAATGGTTAATTATGGCTTATCTAAATGCGAACATACCTGTCATAGAATGTTGTGTCAGGGGTAACTATCTAAGAGATCAAAAAGATTCACACGATAAATATTTTGAAGTAGGAGTATTTGGTTTTAGTTCTATTCCAAACAGAGTACCTATGTTTCATTTTTTAATGGAGGACGGTGGTCTATGGTGGAGAGCACCCATTTCAGCTTTCTGTACCAAACCTGGAGTCAAAGAATTACCACTCGATGAGTTAGTGATGTGGGACAGTTTTAGTTACAATGTGAGTGTTACAACTTTTTATGAATTAGCTGGTGCCACTATGCAATACACCTCAAGACGTAAAGTAAAACGTAAAGGTAAATATTTATTTACAATTGATTGGTGCGCAGGAGATTTTAATGAATTAAATTTTGGTTATGCAGAGAAACCTGATCAACATAAGTGTGGTCACGTTCTTGAACTAGAGGATGGAAACTTTGCAATACAGCCCAATAATAGGCTTAAAATGTTTGATGCATCAATGGGTGTGGACCCAAATAAAAACTTGATCAATAGGCTAGTAAGCAGTAAAATATACTCCGTAGAAAATTCAGCTAAATGGATTACCGATGAACATGAAGAAGGTAGTTATGATTATAAGCTGAAAAATCTAGACGAAACTAACGATTAAGGGGGACTTATGAATCAGTTAAAAAATATAGTAGGAAAAGTGTGGTCTTTTACTAAAGATCAATTACATCTTTTATACAATGTAATAATGAATCCTAGCCTATTTCATCCAAAAGAATTATTGAATTGGCATTTTGGAATCTTTACACTTATCATAGTGTTAATAATCATAGGACTACTATAGTGAGTAGTATATGCACAGACTGTGGACACAGACATAGAGGTATTGCAGAATGTAAATTCTGTGATTGTGTCTGGGAAACAGTAACACTGGACCACAATTGGATAGAAGCCATCAAGACTTGGTTTAAAAAATTAATATTCTGGAGATAAATGCTTAATGAATTTAGTAGATCTGTTAAAGAAAAATATAGTAATGGTACCTGTAGTAGCCTCAGTGTTAGTCGGAACATTTACTGGCGTTCGTTACATTGTAAATCTTACTGACACTATTAATCAAAATGAACTAAGACTTACTAATCTTGAAAGAGACGTAGGTGTATTAGAAAAAAATATTACAGATATAAATACAAGACTATCTTCTGCTGAAGCAACATGGCAGATGGCAGAAAATTTATATAGACAATTAGCTGATCAAGTTAGAGAACACAGTTATGATATCAAAGATCTTAACCGGGAAATTAATTATTAGGATGTATTATGGAGATAGCCAGGATGAATTATTATTTTACAGGTGCATTAATTATTTTATTTGTTGTGCTGTGTTTTATGGAACCGGCTTATCCTAGAAATGAGTATCTTAATAATGGTACTAATACTTGTAGCACTGGTGATCTCAGCTTATCAGTCGAACAAAGAGATTCAGAGTACCGTTATAGGCATTTTAATTCCGATAATAATTATACTAGTCCTTCTGATGATAGGTCGTTAAGATTAACTTGGAGACACTATCTAGGCTCGGCCTGTACCGATGAATTTAAAGCTGTACAACAAGAAAACATGGAACTTAAACAGCAATTAGAGCTCATGAAAATGTGTGGAAAAGTCAATAAAAACCCCACTTTAATCAACAATCCTAACTTCAAATTGTTAGTTTCTAAATGTTCTGGTATAATAATTCCCGATGATAAAATTATTAAACCTGATGGAAGTTACTGGGATTCAATTAAAAATGATTACAAAAAAGAAAACCCTGACATCAAACTTATGGGGGATAAAATTGTAAGATGAGTAACAAACCATTAAACATCGGAGAAGAGGCACGTGTGCAGATGCCGATGAAAACCGTAGCTAGCCTGATAGTGCTCGTAGCAATGGGCGTGCTCGGATATACGGAGTTGACCTCGAGATTAGTATCGTTAGAGACATCAAGAGAATTATTTGAAAATGATTTGTTAAAAAAATCTGAACAAGTTCCCGTCGACCAGGAGCAACATTTTTTACTTGAGGATCTTTATAAGTCTGTCGAGAAAATGGAAGAAACTCAAGAAATGAACATGACCAATAAAGTTAATATAGAATTTTTAAGAGATCAATTAGAAAAAGCATTAAATGATATTGAAGATTTAAAAGATAAAGTTAGAGCAAACGGTAACGGAGCCCATTAATGACAGAGTTAATTATCGCCCTACTTATGATTGTCAACGGAGAGATCAAGGAACACAGAATACAAGAGTCTATGTCACAATGTTTAAAAGGCAAAAGGGTCGCAACAAGAACGAATAAAAATAATAATATAAATTACACTTGCATAAAGTCGATGGCTGAGCTCGAGTCAAATATCGATGGATCTAAATCAATAAAAAAGCTAATATTAGAATAATGGAACTATCAAGAAATTTTTCTCTTCAGGAGCTTATCAAATCTGATACAGCTGTACGTTTGGATATTAATAACAATCCAAACTCAGGCCAAATAGAAAAATTAAAAGCACTTTGTGAAAATATTTTACAGCCAGTACGTGATCACTTCGGTAGAGTAAAGGTAACGTCAGGGTTCCGTAGCGAGCAGCTGTGCCTAAAAATAGGTAGCTCGATCAACAGCCAACATGCAAAAGCTGAGGCCGCAGACTTCGAATGTATGGGAACCGACAATGCTGAATTAGCTGACTGGATTCATATGAACCTAGACTACGATCAATTGATACTCGAGTTCTACATTCCTGGCGAACCCAACTCGGGATGGATACACTGTAGTTACACTACAGACAAACCTAGAAAACAATTTTTGTGGGCATACAAATCAGAAGGTAAGACTAAGTACAAACCTGTAATTGGAAAGGCGAAAGATCTTGTCTAATAAATTTAAAACATTTAATAATATAGATACTGTTCATGGTATTTGTGAAGAATGCCAAGAAGATACTATATTAGTTGCTATTGTTACTGATTACTATAGATGTACTAACTGTGGGTCCGATACTAGACAACACATAAATGGTAGTATAAGATACATGAAGTTAAGTGAAAGTGATAAAAAATATATAAAGGCTCATGGCTAAACAAAAATTTATTCACTTCATCCCCAGGGATAAGCCTAAGAAAAGAGGGCCTCGCCAACATAAGAAAAATTTAAATAAAGCAGAAAAAAGGCAAAAGAAACTTACTAGATATAAAGGCCAAGGTTAAGCTTCCATTTTACCCTCATCTTTTGCGGGTATACAAGTAAATTTAGGATACAACTGATTATTGTTTATATCTTCTTTTGTAAAATTACCTTCTGCATATATAATCTCGTAAGACTCTGATAATCCTGCTCTGATACAGTCGTGATGATCAGGAAATACTTTTGGATATTCCTTATTAGTGTAGCACTCACCACTTATTGCAGAACAAATATATACTGTTAATAAAAATTTCATATAACCCTTGACACAAAGAAGAATATTTTGTAGGATATCCTTACATTAAAAAATGAAAGGATATAACAGATGACTGATTTTAGCAAATACAAAAACATCTCTATAAAAAAAGAGACGTATGCGAAAATTGACAAAATTAGAAAAGTGTTAGTACCTGATGATCCCGAAGTATCGAGAGCGCAGGTGGTAACTATTCTAGTAAACAAAGAAGCCAAACGTTTAAATGGCAAACTTAAATAAACCAATACAGGAGAAAGTATGAAATATACCGTAGTAAAAAGAATACACTTTTCACATGCAAATGATTATGTGAGTGTAATTAAAGAAGCAGAGACATTTGAGGATGCTATGAAGTTTAAGGTAGCTGCAGAAATGTTAGAGGCAAAGGACTCAGAAAATACTATTCAAATTTTAATTAGTACCGATGATGCTTTTGACTTTACACGAAAGCCTCTATTGTTAACTGACGAGGTGAAACAAGCATCGTGACGGAACTTAGAGACGAGCATTTGGAGGTTATAAGTCGAAACAAAGCAGTAGCTTACACAAAAGACAATAGTGATAAGTTATTAAAAGCTAGGGAGATTTATAACCGAACCAAAGGTCTGCAGGATATATCGGAGCATGAACTCAAAAAATTTAATGAGTTGATGAAGTTCGGCGTATGATGAGTGAGGCAGACATAATTGAATATAATAAACTAACAGAGAAGTTAGAGTTATTAAAAAAGCAAGGGACTCCGGTCGATGACCGGGGTCCCAATGATCTTACTAAACAAATAGAAATTCTAGAGTTTAGGAACGAGAAACTACACAACTATAATCAAAAATTAATCGAAGAGATAAGATCGCTTCGATCTAAACTATATATAAAGGAGAACTAATGCTTAAAGGAGACAGTGAAGAATATAGTCTACTCGCTAAATGGGCAGATCAATTAAGCCCGCGAGACTTTTATTTAACAGTAGAAATAGGTGTTCGTGAGGGCTACGGCTCTCACGTCATCATGGAGAATCTTAAAAATAAAAATCATTTTCACATAGGGATAGATCCTTATGGAGATATAACGTACAAACATTTAGATTCTCAACCAGGTATCACTCATAGATGGACAGACTTTGAGGGTAATGTTTTATACAATCCAGATGGTTCGTTTAAGACTCCAACGTATCCTAACTCCATGAAACAAACTTTCTTAACGGCTTTTAATAAACACGAAAATTTTATTTTATATCAACTAGAAGACATTGAATACTTTAATGCATTTGGCCAAGGTGTACCTATCTATTACAAAGGTCAAAAAAAGATCATGAACACTTACGACTTCGTACACTTCGATGGTCCACATACCACCGCTGCAGTATTACATGAAGCTTTATTCTTTGCTAATCGATCTAGAACTGGGACCAGGTTTGTGTTCGATGATGTAGATACTTACAACATAAAGCATATCACTCAAGCGTTAACTTACTATGATTTTTATTTAATGGAACGAGGGGAAACTAAAATATGTTTAGAAAGGTCTAATGGCTTACAAAAATCCTAACGATCCAGAAGTATTAAAGAGACGAGCAGAGATGGACTTTGCATACATGAACACGGAACGCGGATTTATAATGTCCTGCATTGCAAGAAAGTTTAAACCTAGTGCAAAAAAATATGGTGGCCACCATGCGCATGAGTCTATGGACAAAAAAGAGTTTTGGAGATTATATATGAATCATATCATTCTTATGAAAGAAAAATTTCCAGACTCTGATGGTAGACTATGTAGATATTGTGAACAGCCTTTTACATTTGAAACTAAGATGGGAGTTAGAGGTAAGGGACAACCTAAAAATCGTGCAACACAAAATTATAATAACTTTAGTATTGACCGATTTGATCCAAGACTAACTTATCAACACAATAATATAATCTTTTGTTGTGTGGGTTGTAATGATAGAAAACATAATAGTAACCCAGATGATTGGAAAAATTTTGAAAGAATTGGAAAGGAATTAATAAATGATCAAGATAAATAAAAGATTTTACTACCCGACTTCGACTCGGAAAATTATTGATGGTAAAAGACATTACCTGGTAGGAGAAGAAAAATTACCTAGTGTTACTTCTATATTGAAAGCCTGCGAGAGTAAGGAGAAGTCTGAATCATTGCAGCGATGGCGTGATCGAGTTGGTGAAGCCGAGGCTAAAAAAATTACTGAGACTGCTGCAGCGAGAGGGACCCTTATGCACTCGGTTCTTGAAGGATATATGTTAGATAAACCTATCGTGGATCTAACGCCTGAAGGAAGACATGCAACGAAGATGGCACAAATAATCGCGGACCAGGGATTAAAAGGTAGACTCGAAGAGTTGTGGGCTACTGAGTGTGTATTATTTTACCCTGAGATGTATGCAGGGGCAACGGATGGTGTTGGAATCTACGAAGGCAAGGAAGCAATCATAGATTTCAAACAAACAAATAAACCGAAACGAAAAGAATGGATCGAGGACTATTACTTGCAGCTAGCAGGATATGCAATTGCTCACAACCAAATATATGGCACCAATATCCAGTTTGGAATCATTCTAATGTGTAGTAAAGATCTATTATTTCAAGAGTTTCCCGTAGAAGGAGAAGAATTTAGACATTACGCGAACGAATGGTGGAAAAAAGTAGCACAATATTACAAGCAGAAAAAAGAATTTCAAGAAGTAGTTGACAGAGCCGGTATGTAATGTATTGTAGGACATTATATGAAAGGAATAAATATGAAAAACATGCGTGAGTTATTAGATACATTTACTGAGTCTGAATGGAAGAAAGCTAAAAAAGAAATGACTAAAAGAATACCTTCTATGAAAATAGATAAAATGTCTATGGATCATTTTCAAACATTGGCTAGATTCTTAGCAAGTCCAGACTTTTCAGATATAGATGAATACAGAAGGAGGCTGCACTAATGACAACTAAACAAACATGGTTTGGGATAGAGTATGAATACAAAACTAAGTGGGGTGTAACTAAATGGTGGATAAAAAAATGAAAAAAGAAAAATGGGATGGCCAATCAAGGCCATCCAACGATTTGTACCGAAAAAATTTTGATGAAATATTTGGTAACAAAGACTTAAAAGGCACTACAATTTGTAAGGCAAAGAATTGTAACAACTACCTGTACAAAAACGAGAGCCCAAGTTTAAAGGGTTATTGCATGGATTGTGGCTAAAAAGCCACAATTTGTTGCAAATTTGCAACGATTATGTTTACAATAAGGCAAGTTTCTACCTATAGACTTTTTTTGCCAGAGAAATTTTTTTATTTTTTTTTTTTTCAAAACCCTGTTACAATGCCTACAATCGTTTTTAAAATGCTATTATTCGCATATACCAACACTTATAGACGATATTTTTGTAACAAAACGCTGTTACAATGGTGTTACAGCTGTTACAATTTACAATAATTGGCTTATACCAACACTTTTAGCAAACCCGTACGCGCGCATAAGAAAAAGTTTTTGAAAAAAAATGTGCCTAGAGAAAAAACCTATAGGTGCTATATAGGGTTATGATAAAGAAAAAATCCAAATATAAATCAGTCCTTATAAATAAAAAAAGATATTACTTTTATAAAATAACCTGGTTGGATATTTTGGGTGACGCGGGCCATGCTGATATTAACGAGTTCAATGAGATGAAACCTGCAGAGATGATAACTCATGCGTATATATTTTCAAAAGATAAAAAGAATCTTAAAACCTTTGCGTCTTATGATAGTCACTTCGAGTCTTTTTCGGATCGTAATGTATTTCCAACAGGCTGCATTAAAAAACTAGAGAAGATTAATCTTTAGTTTCTTCAATTACTTCTGCATCAGCATCTATAATAGGTTTGAAAGTTTTTAATGCTTTCTCTAATTCTTTGTCTAACTCTGATTCATCAACGTTATCTAAGTTTTTATGTAGATGTAAGTTAGTATTATTTTGGAATCCTGCAGCCTTACCTCTAGCTATTTCCATATTACCTGCAGCACTCCAGGCTTTACTTTCTCTAGCCTCATCTCTAATTTTACCTAGTTCAGCCAGGTGTTTTTCATAAGTGATGTCGTATTTTTTTAATTTCTCTGCTCTGAGTCTTCCAATGTATTGAGCAACCAAAGGATACAAAGATGGGTTTTGTAATTTGCTAGCCGATACATAAGCTGAGTTTGGATCGTAACCTGCTTCAATAGCACATTCAGAATCAGTCTTTCGACCTTCTTGTGACACTATTAAATTCGCAAATTTAATTTGTTTTTCTGTAAGTCTTTTTGGTACTCCCATGCTTGCAATATAAATTATTTTTGGTATATGTTCAAGTAATGGTATCAGGAAAGCTATTAAGACAGGCCCTAGATAAGTTTTTAAAATCACCGGTAGCCCAAGAGGCTAGAGTACAGGTATGTTTGCCTGACGGAAAATATTACGACATCAAGGACATTAAATTAATGGAAAATAAAATACTTGGCGTGCGTGAGACTCATAGATTGGTGATGACTTTGTATTCCTCAAGATGGAATATGGGTGAAGTAATCAAAAAAATTGATTAGCCAGAAAGCGACTCACTTAGCCTAAAAAATGATTAAGGGAGAGACTAAATTTTGGCATGAAATTAAGGCGTTCAATATTAAAAATAATTGCGAATTATCATTTACACGCGTGGAAAATAGTGCTGCACATGGGACTCCTGATCTATTGGTTTATAATACTTCTGGTCACTTTTTCACTATAGAATTAAAACTAAATCTGGCTAAAAAAATTCGCTTCTCTCCACACCAAATTGGCTTCCATATCAAGCATCCGCACAACAGTTTCATCATGGCCAAGGGCCTCTGTCAGACAGACATAAAACTTTATGAGGGGTCCAAGATCCGTGATCTTGTAAACGGTAATGCCGAACCGTGTGCCGTGGGCATGATGTCAAGCTTTAAATTTCTACAAAAAATTTAGCGTCCTACAATATCCTATGTCCAAGGTCAATGGACAAAGTGTCGCGGCTACAGAGAAGAGCTTGTGGGCGGGACCCACCCTTTTTATTTTTTGTTTCACGTGAAACATGCGCCTGCGACCTGTGGCCTGTGGCCTCGGCTTGCGGACTGTGGTGCGTGCTTGTGGGCGGGACCCACCCTTATTTTTTATTTCTGCTTGAGGGCTGGTGGAATACTACCAGCCCTCTGTCCTTGTTCAGGATTCTTTTTAGTGTTTACCATAACTAATGTTTTTAATTTTTGGGTTCCAGCATTTTCTACAATCTAAACATTTGCCGCCCTGCTTTGGCGCTGGGCAGCTGGGTTTTTTTGTAACTACCGTTGAAGTGTTCGGCCAGCTTTTAATACCTGCTTGATTGATCATCGAAGATGATAATCTAATCACCAGGTTCGCGGGCTTGTCCTTCAGGTATGGTTTTATCCAGGCTTCTTTGGTTGGCATCCAATGGCGCTTAGTCGGTGTCTGTTTACACACTTCAAAAATTTTTCGAAGGTGTTCAAGGTCTTGAACATCGCCTGAATCATGCCAACGGAAAACATCCGATTTTTTAGAGTTGATCAGGGTCACCATCGCGAAGACCCATAACTTTTTTTTCAGGGCCTTCAGCCTCCTATACTGAGCATCTTGAACAACCTTGAAAACATAGCAGCCTTTTAACGCGTAGCAGGTACTGCAAACTGAGTCAGGTATTAATCGCAATTTGGATCCGGTGTTGCATTCAGCAGCTGGTATACCAATTGCCCATCCGGGCATCTTGCCGGGCTTGCTTAAGCCGCCGACCAGGTCCCACGCTTTTTTAGTATTCATATCTTTCATAGTATTCCTTTGTTTAATAAAATTAATATAGGATATTATTGGAAGAAGTCAACAGCTAAAATTTTTTATTTCAGAGAAGAGCGTGTGGGCGGGACCCACCCTGAGCTTGTAGCCTGTGGTTAGTGCTTGTGGGCGGGACCCACCCTAAAAAATAAAAACTTAAAAAAAAGACTTGGTGTGTAAGTTCCTAGGTCACAGTCCCTCTAGGCGTTTTATCTCTGCAATGACTTACACACTCCATGTCCGAGCGCGTTGCTCGATCGTTATGCCGATCCGTGAACCCTCTTCGTTACTTTGGTATCCAAGGGTTCGCGGATCAGCAGGGGCGATTTCTCGCCCCTAACTCTATTTAAAATTGTGTGACCATGGATCGTAATGATCCCCGTTTATTTGGCCACCAATTTGAAGTGGATCTTCCAAATCACTTGAAGTTTCAAACCCACCATAAATTAAAAGTTTAACCTTTTGCAATTCTGCATGTAAATCAATACAAGCGCAATAAGGTATTTTTTCTACTTTTATATTCGACATATAAACCACTATATAGGTTATTATAGGATAGTCAATAATTAATTTAAGGTTTTAGTGTCTGTGGATAACTTAGACACAACATGTAGAGAAGAGCATGTGGGCGGGGCCCACCCATATAAAAAAATTTTCCAGGTCAATAGCGAGTGTTACTCTTGGATTTTATCACTCGCTATAATCCTACCTGCTTTTGCCGGTGCAAGTCCCGTTAAGTTTTATTGTTTTGTTTCAGCGATAAAACTTCAAATGAGGCTGAAATTAAGTTATAGCACAATATCCTATATACTCAAGGACATTATTGTCGCACCCTAGAGAAGAGCATGTGGGCGGGACCCACCCATATAAAAAAAATAAAACTGCGACGTTTTGTCATGTTTTATTCTATCCTATAATAACCTATAACTAATTTATAACTAACTAAATGAAAGGAATACAGTTATGAAACCAATAAGAAGCAACGAACTTGAATTCTTTAAAGAATTAATTAAAGACAAGTTTTATGATAAGCAAGAACAAATCCAATCAGAAATACATTTTGAAGCTGATAAACTTGCTGAAAAAAAGAAATCAACTTTTGCTAAGGAGTGTGGAGTTGATAAAGACATCAAGCAACTTACTAAAGTTAATGATGAGTATTTAAACTTTATCAGAACTAAAAGAGTTGTTGAACAGAAGCTATTAGATAAAGTAAATCAAATGGCTAATGTTATCTCTAATAGACTTGACCGATTGGCTAAGGCGCGTCAATGGGATAGTAGTTTTAGTAGTTTCAATGCTAAGGAAGACGGCGTTGAATACTTTACAAATAAATTAGATGAGGTTTGTTATCAAGAAGCTAAAGAGCATATTAAAAAAGGACATAAACTTTATCATGCTCTAAAAGAAAAAAGAGATAATTGTAAAGTTATTGTCCACACTGGAAGCGATATCAATTCCACTGTTAAGACGTTGCAAAAAGAAATGGCAAGCGCGGATATTAAACTTGCTATTCCAGATCAGCTATTACAGATCGCGGTAAAATAATATGGAAATATTATTATATTCTGGCATGGCCTTGATCATAGGTGGTTTTTGCTTGTTCCTATATTCAGAAATGAAGCTACGAGAAATAGATCGTAAAATGTTTTTGAATGAACAATTACACAAAGCATTTATGGAAGCAAAAAAAGAAAGTGAGGATAAGCAATTAAAATTATTCTAACTTAAATCGTGGCGTGTGATTAACACACACACGCCACACTAGAAAAAATAGAGAAGAGCATGTGGGCGGGGCCCACCCTAAAAAAAGAAAAAAATGTGTTGCATAAAAGACACACTTTAAAAAAAATGTGGATAACTTTAATTTAGTGTTGGACATTATAGGATTGCTGTGCATAATGGGCTTTATGTTATTTATTCTAATTTGGTGAAATAAATAACTAGATCCAGGGGTTACCCAAATCATACCCCTGGATCTCAACTTAACGAAAGGAATACGATGCCGCTAGAAGTACACTACACTAACCACAAAGCGTGGAACGCTAACACTAAGTCTATTGATCCAACGATCAGAAAAGAGGCTGACGAGATCGGTCACTTTTTAATGACAATCGGAGTTTCAGAAATTTCTGAAAAAACAATCAATGAGATTGTTATCCGAAAATTAATCTTGGATAAATTTTATCCAGTAAATGCTGAAAGAGAAAATAAAACAGCATCAGACTGGCACAAAATTTTTTCAAAGCACATGGGTTTAAATATCCAGGGCAGATGGGCTAGCAACGAAACTCGTTGGAAGTTCACATCTCGTCATGCAAAAGGTATGATGAATGATATTGCTAACCGAGTTGAAAGAGGGGAGGACTAATGGAAAAAGAAAAAACAATAAAATTAGACTCATATTTTGGTGAAAAAGAATTTACACTAAAAGAGTTTAAACAAAGATGGAGTGGCCCAGTAAATGAGATCTGGGCTTTCTTAATTGATCACGGCAGTGTTGAAGAAATGAACTTTGGAAAAAAACTAGCAGAAGAAATTTTTCCAAAAGTTGCTGAAAATGCTTTTAATAAATTTTATGAAAAGGAGAATAAATAGACTTCGTTAAGGAAGAATGGCCATGCAGTTTTTGCATGGCCTATCCTACATTATCCTATGCAGAAACTGCATAGCTCATTTAGAGAAGAGCATGTGGGCGGGACCCACCCTAACGCGCTGCGCGCGCTTTTAAAGGGGACCCTAAAGGAACTATATCCAAATTCGAACTTTTTATGTTTACGCGAATACCCCCTAAAATTATAGGGGTCCCAGACCTACCCTATATAGTTTGATTTGGACAGTTAATCGTGTATAATAGTTTACCACCCATATTGAAATATATGCTAACTGTTGAAGATATTAATAAAATAGAAGATCCCATTGAGCGAAGGAAGCTCAAGATACAGATTATACAACGACATCAAAGAAAAGAACTTAAGCAAGTTAAAACTAATTTTTTATCTTTTGTAAAAAAGATGTGGCCAGATTTTATAGAGGGGTCCCATCATCAAACCATAGCAGAAAAATTTAATAGATTGGCAACTGGAGAATTGACCCGTCTAATTATAAACATGCCACCTAGGCATACTAAATCTGAATTTG
>WLWG01002754.1_pt1 | contig 12881 bp, 22 predicted proteins | sample 6712871 | NCBI WGS metagenome assembly WLWG01 (sample SAMN12718693, study PRJNA515312) | sponge metagenome | isolation source: marine sponge | host: Mycale hentscheli | place: New Zealand: South Island, Marlborough, Capsize Point | collected 2003-05-01 | reverse complement strand
CTTGTTCGAGCAGTTAAATCTGATAGTAAGCAATACACTAGTGCTGGTAGAATTCCTGGCATCTTTCAGATCACACTCCCAGAACAAAAGGCAGAAGACACACTTGATGAGTTACTACCTTTACTTGAAGAGGGTGATATCATTATTGATCATAGTACTAGTGACATAAAAAAATGTCAGGAACTTGAGAAGTATTGTTCTAAGTTGGGTATATCCTATATTTTTTCTGGTGTATATGGATCACCTTATGCTATTGATGTTTGTTCCAAAATTTTCCAATCTCTATCTCCAGGTAATATTAAATGACCTTAGCTGATGTCTTACTTTTCGGATCACTACCCTTTATATGTGCCACCGCATATTTCGGGTACAGAAGAGGTGAAAATAACTATTATGAAACCGACTCCTACTCAGGAAATGGAACAGCGCATTAGAATGCGATTTGCATTCGCAATGTCTTCCTTTGGTAGAATGTTCACGCCAAATAAAATCACACATGAGATGAGAGCACTTTGTAATGAATGGTCTATGATTGAAGAGCAACCACCTCAAGGTGATTTATATAAAGTAGATAGATATTTTTTGGAATTGTGGAAAAGTCGTGGTGAAGACTAAACTAATTATATTTTATAAATATCTTTAGGAAAAGATTCTTGCGGGTACAAAAACAATGTCTCTTTGGGGAAAAAATGACAATAAACTTTCAACAGGAACAGTTTCGGTAAATCATGCTAACCGAACTGTAGTTGGAAGCGGAACAACTTTTGGAGTAGCAGGTAATGGTGTAGTTGGTGATATTATCCGATTCGGTCAACCATTAAGTGGTGCTGATGGATATTTTGGAGAAGCAGTTATCGTATCCGTTGCCAGTACTTTATCAATTAAACTTGATTCAGTAGAAGGATTGAGTGCGCGAGATATTACCGATAAAGCTTATCAGGTGACACAATCTCCAAAATCTACTCCTACTGATGCTGCTTTTAATAAGTTTTCAAGAGCAGTTGAAGAGCGTGGTGATCTCAAAATAACAACGGCAGTCAGTGGTGATGTCGCGATTGGTGGAACTTCTATCACTATTACGGGTGATGCATCGGCATCTAGTCTTTTAGATACTGACGTTCTTATCATCACTCATGGTGAGAGAAGAAAGAGGAGACAATTTAGTGAAGTCTATGGTATTGTAAGTGGTGGAAGCACTATTCTTGTTAAGAATGGATTGAAAGGCGTACATAATATTTACAAAACTGATGGTACGGAATATAACGTTGGTGCTAGTTCTATCATCCTTAGAGAGGCACTTTTCCGTGCTACTTTTGATGGTGGCATCGATGGAGCACATATAGACGAACTTTCTGTAGGTGATACATTTACTGCTGGAACCAACTCCATTGGAATTGGAACCATAAACGATAGAACTGAAACGAGTGCTACGGTTGTATTAAATACTGGTCTTACACAAAAAATTGATGCAAGTATTTTTGGAGCAAAAGTCACTATAAAGAGAGGAGCACTTAGTGGTTCCTTAGTTGAAGTTCGTGGTAAAGAAACTGTATCAGGTGATGAAACTCAAGTTCTTGGCGTTTCAACTGATGGTACGGCACATGCTGCTTCTAGTGCCTTCGCAGTTGCTCATGCTGGATGGGTAGGTGTTACAACATACATGGATATGCACGGCAATCTAAGAGTTAAGAAAGAAACTCTCGTTGCCATGTCTGGTATTGCGACTGGTAATGCACCAATCTACGATTCGAACCCATTTGCATAATTTGTAATAATATAATATGAGATTTGATGAATTGAACGAAAGTAATTATTTACTTTTTGCTATAAAATTTTATAACAACCCTCAATCTGTTACTAGAGAAGATTTTGAGGATGATTTGAAGCGAATCAAATACATTAAAAGGTTGTTGAAGAGATATAAAAAAGATGGGGTGCTTAAGACTCACTTGATTCTTAATCACCTCACTGTTTTGTTTAATGTATTTGATGAGGCTGCCGTGCCTCTTTTATTTTACAACTTAGAAAGAGAACTTTGGCCTTTCATAAAAAGTTTTTTATTATATTTGAATAGATTGCCAGAATACCCATACACTGAGATAAATAGTATACAAGAAGATCTAAATTGTTTATCATCTCTTAATTCGGTCTAATGGATAAAGTAGATACACTCATTACTAAAATTAGACAACTTAGAGAAGCAGCACCTACTAACTCTACTGGTGCTGGAATTGCTAGGTTTGATAAATTTTTATTTCCTATTGATGATGATACTTTAACCCAAGACTACCAAACTCCTGCCGAGGTTGGATTAGCAAAGGATGAATTTATAGGTGTATATCCTGTTATGAAGTTGCAACTCAATAAGAGTAGTGACGGACCTTCAATTGATTCTATGGTAGATGCGTCAAAGGAGTATATGAACGTGATAGATGATAGAAGACTTAGTAATATTATGAATTTGTCTAGATCAATTAAAGAAGAGGTTGCAGCAGCACCTACGAATAATGTTGGTGGTGGTGCAATTGCCGGAACTGCTCCTGCTGGTGACGATCCTCCGGTTAGATTGAAGAAGAAAAGAAAACCAACACCAATTGGTCGCTATGGAACCCGTAGAACCTGGATGCAAAATCTCAGAAATGGATAACGATAACGTTAATTCAGCAATACTAGAACGGGTTGAGAGGGTCGTAGAGGCACTACAAGACAACTCTATTAAAATGGGCGCATTACTAGCAGTTCATAATGAGAAATTAGATAAGCAAGATCGTATTGATGCAGTTCTCTTTGAGAAAATAGAATCCTTGCACAAGGATATGGATCGTGCTACAGACGAAATAAAGAAAGGATGCGAAAGGGATATAAGAAAGATTGATGATCGTCTTCGTCTTATGGAAAAGAAGATGTGGAGCATTGCTGGTTCTCTCATTGTAATATCATTTTTGGTTAGCGTGCCGGGTCAAAGAATTATGGCAAACGTCTTGACATCAAACGTATCACCGACTATAATAAGAGAAGCAAAATAGTAAATTATTTGTAATGGATTTGGTTGACGCCAAATATATTGGACTAGTTTCTTCACGACTTAAGAAATTTAAGAGAATCAAGGAAAATCTTTTTAATTTTCGTTGTCCTATTTGTGGAGACTCGCAGAAGCAAAAGAATAAAGCACGAGGATATTTCTATCGTGTAAAAAATAACGTCAACTTTAAATGCCATAATTGTGGTGCTAGTTTGTCGTTTAATAATTTTCTTAAGCAGATAGATGCGACTCTTCACAAACAATATACACTTGAGAAATTCAAAGAAGGTCACACAGGAAAAAACTTTGTAGTTCAAGAACCTAAGTTTGAATTTGTTAAACCTGTATTCAAAAAATCTCTTGGGTTGCCAAAGGCATCTTCAAGTCCTATTTCGTCAGAATATCTCACAAAACGTGGGATAGATCCTGACAAGTTTTATTTTGCCGACAAGTTTATGGAGTGGGCAAATAGTCAGAAATCAACCTTTGACAATATCATTAGGGATGAAAATCGCATTGTAATCCCAATGTATGATGAGGATAAAAATCTTATTGGTTTTCAAGGTAGAGCACTGGGGAAATCATTCACTAAATACATCACCGTAATGTTGAATGAGGATGCACCAAAAGTATATGGACTTGACACTATTGACAAAAAATCTACCGTTTACATTACAGAAGGACCATTCGACAGCACGTTCATTTGCAACTCAATTGCTATGTGCGGAGCTGATGTTGATGTCAGTGGTTGGGGTATTAGCAATCCTGTTTGGGTCTATGATAACGAACCACGCAATCGAGAAATCGTCAATCGAATCAGTAGAACAATCGATAATGGCAACTCCATAGTGATTTGGCCAAATAACATAATTGAGAAAGACATTAATGATATGGTTCTTTCTGGACATGATGTTATGTCTATGGTAAAATCAAACACCTACTCAGGTTTAGAAGCAAAAATTAAATTTAACAATTGGAAAAAAATATGACCAATGGAATCAATGTAAAAAAGCGCAACGGAAGAGGGAAGGAACCACTTCTTCTTGAGAAGATGCATAGAATGGTTGATGAGGCATGTACCGACCTTGCAGGAGTCTCTGCATCGCAGGTAGAGATGCAATCTGGTATTCAGTTCTATGATGGTATTACAACTGCAGAAATTCAAGAGATTTTGATTCGCTCTGCTTCAGATTTGATCGACTTGGACCATCCTAATTATCAGTTTGTTGCTGCTCGTCTCTTATTGTTTTCTATCCGCAAGCAATTGTATGGACGTAGGCATGAAATTCCAAAGGTAAAGGACCATATATCAAGTTGTGTAGAAAGGGGTGTATATGATCCAGAACTTTTAACTTTATATTCAGATGAGGAGTTTGATAAACTTCAGTCGTTTATCGACCATGATCGTGATTATTTGTTTACATTTGCCGGTCTTCGTCAGGTTGCGGATAAATACCTAGTGCAGGATAGAAGCAGCGGTGTTTTGTATGAAACTCCACAGTTCATGTATATTTTGATTGCTGCTACAATTTTTTCAAAATATCCAAAAGAAACCCGTCTGGATTACGTTAAAAAATATTATGATGCAATCTCCAAACACAGACTCAACATCCCCACGCCAATCATGGCAGGAGTTAGAACACCTCTTAGACAGTATGCCAGCTGTGTTCTTGTTGATGTTGATGACACCCTCGATAGTATCTTTACTAGCGATATGGCTATTGGGAAATATGTTGCTCAACGTGCAGGCATCGGTATCAACGCAGGCAGAATCCGTGGCATCAACAGTAAGATCAGAGGTGGAGAAGTACAACACACAGGTGTTGTCCCGTTCCTTAAAAAGTTTGAATCAACTGTACGATGTTGCACTCAGAATGGGATTCGTGGTGGTTCCGCAACAGTCCACTTCCCAATCTGGCACATCGAAATCGAAGACATCCTAGTTCTTAAGAACAATAAGGGTACAGAAGACAACCGAGTGAGGAAACTTGACTACTCAATCCAAATTTCAAAACTTTTCTACGAACGTTTCATTAAGAATGGAGAGATTAGCTTATTCTCACCGAATGACGTACCAGGTCTCTATGATGCTTTTGGTACTGACGCATTTGACGATTGCTATGTGGACTATGAATCAGATCAGTCTGTTCCAAGAAAGACTGTCAAGGCACAGGATCTCTTTCTAGACCTTTTAAAAGAAAGGGCAGAGACTGGTCGTCTTTACATTATGAACATTGACCACTGTAACTCTCATTCTTCCTTCATTGACAAAGTTGAGATGAGCAATCTATGTCAAGAAATTACTCTACCTACGAAACCTTTACAACATATTGATGATGAAGATGGGGAAATTGCTTTGTGCATCCTTAGTGCTATTAACATTGGTAAAATTAGGGACCTTGAAGATCTTGATGTTCTTTGTGATCTTGCTGTTAGGAGTCTTGATGAACTCATTGACTTTCAAGGATACCCCGTCAGAGCAGCAGAGATTGCCACTAAGGCACGTCGTTCGTTAGGAATCGGTTATATTGGTCTAGCACATTATCTTGCCAAGCATGGAGTCAAATACGATCATCCAGATTCTTGGAAACTTGTTCATGATTTAACTGAGGCATTCCAATACTATTTGATTCAGGCAACTGTCAATGTTGCAAAAGAAAAGGGTGCATGTGAGTATAGTCATCGCACCAAGTATGGGAATGGAATTCTTCCGATTGATACATATAAACATGATGTAGATGAAATTGTGCCGAATGAGCTTCAGTACGATTGGGAGAGTCTTAGAACTCAGGTTTTGGAATACGGGGTACGGAACTCAACATTGTCCGCACAGATGCCTTCGGAGAGCAGTTCCGTTGTGTCAAACGCAACAAATGGAATTGAACCACCTAGAGGATACTTGTCCGTTAAGAAATCGAAGAAAGGTCCTTTGAAGCAAATAGTTCCACAATATGGAACCCTTAAAAATAATTATACGTTGCTTTGGGATATGCCTGGGAATACTGGGTATATTAATATTGTTGCAGTTATGCAGAAATTCTTCGATCAAGCAATTTCTGGAAACTGGTCCTATAATCCAGAGCATTATGAAAATTCTGAAGTTCCTGTTAGTGTAATGGCACAGGATCTTTTAACTACATATAAGTACGGTTGGAAGACCTCTTATTACCAAAATACATACGATAATAAAAATGATGAAGTAGAGGAATCTACGGAGTCTCTTGATAGTTTAATTTCTCAATTAGAAAACGCGGAGGAGGAAGACTGTGAGTCTTGTACAATTTAAGATAAACAAAGAAGAAAAACCAGTGGTTGAATCCATGACTGTTTTCAACTCTGAGGAAGTTGACACTAAAAAACAACCAATGTTTTTTGGTAAACCATTGGGTATTCAGAGATACGATTCTTACAAGTATCCAATTTTTGACAAACTCACAACGCAGCAGTTGGGATATTTCTGGAGACCAGAGGAAGTTTCTCTTCAGAAAGATCGTGCTGATTATCAGACACTACGTCCAGAACAGAAGCATATTTTTACTTCTAACTTGAAGTATCAGATTATGCTTGATTCGGTTCAGGGTCGCGGTCCTGGTATGGCATTTATCCCATACTGCTCTCTGCCTGAATTAGAGGCATGTATGGAGGTCTGGGGGTTCATGGAGATGATCCATAGTCGTTCATATACTCATATCATCAAGAACATTTATCCTGACCCCTCTGATGTATTTGATCACATTCTGAATGATGATCGCATTGTTGAACGTGCCATGACAGTTACTCAGGCATATAATGAGTTTATTAATGCTGCACATCATTATGACAATTCTAATGATTGGCAACATGCATTGGAGCAAGTTCCTTATGCATTAGAATCCAGATATGAACTCAAGCGCAAACTCTTCAGAGCAGTTGCGAACGTTAATATCCTTGAAGGTATTAGATTTTACGTATCATTTGCTTGCAGTTTTGCTTTTGGTGAACTCAAACTTATGGAAGGAAGTGCAAAGATTATCTCACTGATTGCCAGAGATGAGAATCAGCATCTTGCTATTACTCAGAATATTCTGAAGAAGTGGAGAGAAGGTGATGATCCTGATATGAAAAAAATCTTCAAAGAAGAAGAACAATGGTTGATTGGTGCATTTGAAAACTGTGTTAATCAAGAAAAACTTTGGGCAGAATATCTGTTCAAGAATGGTTCGATGATTGGTTTGAATGATAAATTGCTTCAGCAATATGTGGAATGGATTGCCAATCGTAGAATGAAAGCAATTGGACTAAAACCAATCTATGACATACCCGCAAAGAATAACCCACTCCCCTGGACGGAACATTGGATTTCGTCGAAGGGTCTTCAAGTTGCTCCTCAAGAAACTGAGGTTGAGTCTTACATCGTCGGAGGAATCAAACAAGATGTCACCGAAAACACATTCGCAGGATTTAGTCTCTGATTCTGAAGAAGAAAAATCTTTAGAGGCATACAGAGAGGCAGCAAAATCGGATGCCTTTCTGTTTGGTGACTATGATGGATACTCTGCTTTTACTGAAGATAAATAAATTCCAGATGATGGAATGATTTGACAGATTATGAAAATCCCTGGAAGTTTAAGGGAACCGATTTTTTATCTGAGAATATTGACGATAACTTCGGTTTTGTCTATCTCATTACAAATCTCAAAAACGGTCGCCAGTATATCGGAAGAAAATACTTCTGGTCAAATAGAAAGCCTAGAGGTAAATCTAGGAGAGTTAAATCTGAAAGCGACTGGAAAAAATACTACGGCAGTTCTGATGAACTTAACAAAGACCGTAAAGAGATTGGAAACGAATTTTTTACAAGAGAAATTTTAAGTCTCCATAAGACCAAAGGTAAGGTCAATTATGAAGAGACCAAACAACTTTTCATCAATAACGTTCTAACCGAAGCCCTTGACGACGGAGGACCTCTCTACTATAATAGCAATATTCTAGGAAGGTACATGAAGAAAAATTATGGTAACTTTGGAACAAACTCTTGAACGCAATTACCATTGGGTCATAGATCGTATTCATTATCTTTGTGAAATTGATAAGGAAAGAACACCAACTTTGGATGATGCTTATGCTATTCAAAAAGAATTCTCTGAATGGTTGGACCCAAACATAGATGATCATGATGTATTTTCTCTTGAATACATAGGAGATGACTCCTTGCCTTGACAATCTTGGAATGATGTCCTATAATACGAAAGCACTGAAAAGGTTCCTTTTTTAATGGTATGATTTTAGAAACACTCCTGGCACTAACGCCCATTGACTACGACCATTTGGCAAGAGCAGTCAAGGTTGAAGCAGCCTCTAACACTATGGATGAATACTGTGTAGCAGTGTCTATCCTTAATCGTGTCAGGTCTCCTTACTTCCCCAACAATGTTGCTGATGTAGTCTATGCTCCCGGACAATATGAAGGATTTCGTTATTGGAGACCATCTGCTCCTACAACTCTAGTGAATGAATTTAAATCTGATAAGGGAAGAGAAAACTTTCTCAAAGCATATAGTATTATCGGGGACCGAACAAGTTTCAAAGGACAGCGAATGCTACCGTATCGTGTTGTAGCAGAAGATCCAATGTGTGATCCAAAAGGCAACTTCTTCCATCATCACTGGCAGTCATGACCTATCCGGCACCAGTTATTGCGCCTTATGATGAATGGTTCAGTGAACCAATTTTAACAGAAACTCAAATGGAGTATCAAAAACTAATGGAAAAATCTGATGATGACATTATTGTAAATATGGATGGAGGCGTTGGTGGTTCTTGGAAAGTTGAAACTGAACCTGTCAATATTCATGAAGTGATGTATGATATGGCAACTAAAACCAATAAGACCACAACTCAATTAGACCCTATTGGTGCATCGGAAAATTTTCAAGGAGGTTCGGAAAATCTATATGGATAATGATTGGCGTTATGACGATCAAAGATTAAAAATTCGTGAGCAAGCACTCCGAGTTTTGATGTCAAAGTTTAGTCATGTGATGATAAATCATGTACCTAAATATTCCAGTCAATCAATCTACGAATGTGCCCACGACTGGGTATCCCAAGGTAATACAAGCACCTCGGGAATTGTAAAATACTATGAGGCTTATTATGCAAAAAGTAATTAATGTTTTAGCAGTTCTTTCTTTTGTTGGAACTGCAGGTATCGTCGGCGGCGGTACTGCACTATATCTCAATAAAGATTCTATTGTTGAGAACATCAAATCTCAAGTTGCAGCAGCTGCAGGAGAAGCAATTGCTGGTGCTCTCCCCGGAATGCTAGACTCTGCCATGCCAGAACTTCCTAGCATGACTGGTGGTGCTGTTCCTGATTCTCTTCCCAAAACAACTGGACCTGCTTTACCTTTCTGATATGAAAAAAATTATTATGGCTGTGATGGCAGCATGTCTTGCTGCCCCTGTAATGGCAGACCCTCTTAAGGATAGTGAATACTTTACTGATCATTCTATGGGGTGTATGCTTCTTCAAGAATGTACCGATGATGTAGAACCTATCTGGGGTATTGACTATCTGGCACAAGAATATCCTCTGTCTAATTGGAATCCAGTTGCAGAGGAGTTTAGTCGTATGTTGAATGCACTGACTCTTGTGGATGTACAAGTTTATCTTGCTGATCAAAAGTATTTTCCAGTAGGACATCGTGGTGTCTATCATACTGTGAGTAATAACTTTTATCTTAACCGAGCATACATGCATCGTCCTGGTGTATTGATGAGTGTGATGCGTCATGAAGGATGGCACGCGGCACAGGACTGCATGGCAGGCACACTTGATAATAGTATGATTGCTATCATTAAACCTGAAGATCAAGTGCCACCATTGTGGCGTGAGATTGTAGAGAAGAGTTATCCTAAGTCAGCATGGCCATGGGAAAAAGAAGCAACCTGGGCGGGTAAAACTGCAGGTATGACACAAACAGCATTGGAATCATGTGCTCGTGGTAGTATGTGGACGGACTATGATCCTACTCCAATGACTCGTGAATGGTTAGAAAAAAATGGTTACATCGCTAAATAAATTTATATTTGCTTATGACTAATGCCGGAAGTTCGCAGCGATGTAAAGGATGTTAAGAATGAAAAGAAACCTGATAAGAAAGGTTTCTTTGGAAAGATAAAGGAGGCAGCAGATGACAAGGAAGAACAACTTGCTATTCTGTCTACTTTTGTTAGGCTTGGCATCCTTGTTTGGAGTGGCGGAATACTCACGTTGGCATACATCAAACTTCCACCTGCACTCGGTATACCAGAGCAAAAACTAGATCCAACTTTTATCGCAAGCGTCTTTACTGGGGTGCTTGCGACTTTTGGTGTTCAGGCAGCAAAGAAAGCAGGAGAAGGTGGTGGATCTAATGGTGGCGGTATTACGAAAGAACAGATGGAAAGATTGATTGAAAAGGCAGCACAAACTGCACCGGCACAAACGATTCGTATTGAACAGGCACCTGTACAAATAACACAGGCACCTCCAAAGTCCGATGAATCTTACAAGATGTAATTATGGATAATCAAAAATCGCCATTTAAGTGGGTAGTTCTGACAGTGGGTACACTGTTTGGGATTGCTCATATTGGTGTCTTGGGACATCTGATGAATAAAAATAACTTACCGATAATTAATCTTCCTGTTGGTGATTACACCTCGTATACGGTAGAAGCAGGGGAGGAAGGATATAGGATTGATTATTCATCAAATGATCCTAAAGTGTTGGGTGTTAGAAGAAGAGTCGATAAGACTAATGGATTTTTTGGTATTGGTGGGAAATCAAATGTAGAATATGATGAGGAGTATACAATGGATGGTGCCCGCCATATGGGTGGAGGTGCTGAGGGAAAGTTGACTGCTCAAAACCTGGAATGCATAAAAGCGGAGGGCGCTGGAGAATCAACGGGAAGAATGGTGGGTGCTAGTGTTGGTGCAGCAGCTGCACCATGGTTCACTAGTATTCCATATGTTGGTTGGTTAGTTTCTGGTTGGATAGTAATGTTGGGTCAGGATAAGGGTGCAGAGATTGGTGGAGAACTTGCAACAACAATGAAAGATTGCGAGGAAAATGACTAACTTGAAACCCTAACAAAAGGGAGGAAAAATAGACGCTAATTGAATAGATAAGATATACTACGAAGTATATAAAATGATCCCTCAATTTGCACACTGGATCGGACAAAACCCTTTGGTAATTGAGTGTGGGAGCGTATTAATGCTTGCTCCCCTAGCATATTACTGTAATGATTCTCTTAAGAATCCTCAAAAATATAAAGAATAATAATATAGAATTATGAGTGCAATATTTGTGTTTTCCTTTATCTCATTGCTATGTTTTGCAATGCATATTACTTGGCCCCTACCACATAGGAGCGGGTTTAAAAAATGAATTTACTACTAAGTCCTCATGCCAACCCAAATGATCCTGTGTGGTCGGTGATTCTATGCGTAATCATTGCTGTCGGATTGGCACTGGGTTATGTTATATACATATTAAAGATATCATATACGGAGTTAGAAGATGGGCGCTATGGTTCCACCCAGCAGGAAGAGCTGCTACAACTTCCGAGTGACGGAGATTAATCGTGTCCTTGATGGTGATACTATTGATGTTACTATCGACCTCGGGTTTGATTTATACAAGAAAGAAAGAGTTAGAATTGCAGGAGTTGATACGCCAGAAAAAAGAACGAGAAACTTAGAGGAGAAAGCTCTTGGAATCGACGCAACCGAATGGCTCAAAGCAAAACTCGAAGGCACGTTGGCTGGTGATGATGAGTTGTCTGTTAGGACTGAACTTGTTGGTGGCACTGGGAAATACGGGCGTCTTCTGGGTTGGCTTTACATTGGGGACGACAGTGTGTCCCTTAACGAGCAAATGATTGAGCAAGGATATGCTCACCCTTATGATGGTGGCACAAAGGATATGAATCTAGAAGCACTTAGAGAAATTAGGAGGGCACATGGTACGCTTGTTGACTAAAATTAAAGATTGGGATAAGGCAATGGCAAATAAAATTCAGGACAAGTTTAACTTGACTGATTATCAGATGCTTTGTCTTGCATTTGGAAAAGGATTTATTATTGGAGCAATTCTATTATGAGAAGAGAAATGTTAGATGCTCTCAAAGCACTTGCTATTGGGAACATTAAGAAAGCAAAGATGAATATTGAAATTTATCTTGTTAATCCAGTTGGCATTGGTGAGCACCCAGATGTGCTTGGCGCAATCCAAGATCAAATTGATGCGATTGCAAAAGAAGAAGAACGTCTGGAAGTTATTAAAAAGTATTTGGAAGATTAACTAGTGGACACATCTGATCTGGATGATTATTCTTTTGGGGATGGAGAATGGTACACAGAAATGACACTTGGCATAGATGAGGTTCGTGCATTATATGAACATTTTTCTTTTGCTTTAGAAACTTGGCCGGGGTCTCCTAGAAGACCTACACACGAACAAGAACTGCTTATGGTAATGAAAATGAGATTTTTTGCAATGCTACAGGATTATAATTTTTATAATAACTAAGAACTTATAATGATTCCAGAAATCCAGTTAGGTAATATTGATATTGGAGTTAATCAAGTTAGTAATTTGATTATTAACGATACACCTGACTGGTTAAAAACTCCACCTGCAGCAATGCCAATATACCCACCCGTGACTTCACAGGTGGGTGTTCCTATTGTTAATATACCTGGATGTGTTGAGTCACATAGAGATAGTAGTGAGAATCAAACACTCAAAGAAGAAGATAGAGATGGTGTTCAGGTATTTTGTGATGCAGGAACACCTAGTTATAGTCCAATAGATTATGATCCACGC
>WLWG01002753.1_pt1 | contig 12886 bp, 19 predicted proteins | sample 6712871 | NCBI WGS metagenome assembly WLWG01 (sample SAMN12718693, study PRJNA515312) | sponge metagenome | isolation source: marine sponge | host: Mycale hentscheli | place: New Zealand: South Island, Marlborough, Capsize Point | collected 2003-05-01 | reverse complement strand
TATCTGTGTTATGAATATAATTTATAACTTGACTTATAGTTGCTTTTTTAGTTTCGCTACTTTGAACTACTGCAAAACTTTCTGTTCCTTGTAATTCTGTAGCTGCGTTTAATTGTGATATTTTTTTACTCATTGTTTATAGTTTTATATTTTGACCGTTTTCTTGTAATATATTTCCTCCTGATTCTAATAATAAAATACCTTCTCCTGTTATTCTTCCAACACCCTGACTTCTTAAAGTGCCATCACAACACTTTCTTGAATATGTGCCATCTTTACACATACAACCTCTTCTGCTACCACTTGGAACAGCGTTTCCTACAGTTTCATTTGTTTTTTTCATTTCTTACTACTTTTAGGATGTTTAGTCGGTAATAAATCATAATCAGTAGTGTATTTAGCATTTTCTGGTCTTCCGTTTCTTACTAAATACATAAAGGCATTTACTCTAGCGTGTGCCCATTGTGAAGGTGATTTAACGTTTGGTGAATGACTTGTGTTGTATGCTCCAAGTCCTCTTTGAAATACTGAAGCTAGCATACCAACAGTTATGCCATAACCTAACTTTTCTTTATATCTTTCATTAAAATCATCTGCTTTCTTTTTGAGAGAAGCTCTATCTTTTTCTGAGACCTTAGCACCTCTTTTATCAGAAGCATCTCCTTTTGCTGTTCCTTTGCCTTTAGGATTAGGATTAGGTGTGTCTGATTTAGGTGCCTTAGGGCTTTTTCTTATTGCTCCATCTTCTCCTACTTCTGCTAGCTTATGTTGTTCACAAGGCATATACCAAGTTTTACCTTCAAGCTCGTGTTCGTGTATTCCTTTACAGTCTAAATCTTTTGCCATTTCTTCAGCCTTTTCTTTACTTGAATAAGCTAATCTATCATTTATAATTGCATGGTCTTTATCTACAACCATAGATGCCATTTTTAATTCACCAAGCTCTCTTAGCTTGCCTCTTGACCAGTTTAGACCTGCTTTACCACCCCATAACAAATAAGATATAGTTCCACAAGCTTTACTGTCTCCAGCATCATAATATGTTTCTGCTCGACTTAAATATGAATACATCCTCTTAATCGTAGATACACTCAATTTCTCACCTCTTGACAACTGCTGAGCTCTTATTTTTCCTACGCTTGTAGCACATTTATTATTCACCTTTTTATTAAGTTCAATACCTCTTTTAGCATTGTTTCTAACGCCACTTCCGTAATCACCATAAGTTTTAAATTCATACTTATTATCTAGTATTGAATTAGCAATCTCTAATAATATTTCTGTAGCTTCTTCTTCATTGTGTATTTCTTCTATTCTACTCATAGCAATCTTATCGGTAAAGTAACCTTCTATAGAGAACCCTTTAACCAACCCTGTTTTAACATAGTTATTCCAAACCTCATCATTGTTTACCTTCATAGAAACCATCCAAGTACCTACTGGTAAATCCATATTGTACTTTCTTGACTTGTCGTGTACATCGTCTTCTATAATCCAAGATTCAACTACAGATAGCCCATACAATTCAGCTTGATGCTCTAATGTAGATTTGTTTTGATTTCCTCTCATTAAGAATAATTCAGATGCTTTTCTTACAGTATCTTCACTAAAGAATATATAATACTCATCTTCTCCGTTACGTCTATAAATATTCTTATTAGGAACTAAAGCAGCACCCATTAATATTTTCTTTTCTTTATCTACTTCAGCTAGTTTTATTTCATGCTGTTTAGATAATGCAATGAAGTTTTCTTCTATTGCTGGCTCATCTACAATAGATATTGCTTCTATTCCAGATAATTCTTGTTCTTCGTCTATAATTAATTCTACTATTTTCATATTGAATTTATTTTAATAATTAACCTATTGATGCTGTAGTTGTAATATTTCTTTCCAATTCTTGAGCTGATGATATTTCTTTACTAACAACAAATGCTTTTAATGGTTGCCCTGTTACACCTGCTAATGTGGTCGCCAATTGACTTACGCCACCAGCACCTACTACATTAAAGTCAGGAGCTTCAACTTCTCCAGCTTCATTACCACCAGCAGCACCTCCTACAGAAGCAGATATAGATGACTTACTTTTTATTGCGTTTATACCACCTGCTGCTGCTGCAACTATACCAGCGATGTTAATTCCTGCACTTATGTTGTTCGATAACCTTCTTGCTCTACTTTTCGGAATAGCAGTAACATCTCCTAACATAGCTCTAGCTTTTCCTGCGGCTGAAATTATTTGATTTGTTTCTTTAGTTTTTACTATTACTTTAGCGATAGCCTCTGCTTTTTCTGTTACGATTGATGCTATTTTAAAACCATCGTCTAAATCACCTAAAGCTTTTAATCCGTTGCTAACAGATTTTGCTGCATTAAAATATCCTTCTCTAATTGCAATTCTAGCCTTTGTTTCAGCTTTCTCAGCATTTGTCAAATCTTTTAATCGTTTTTTATTTTGCCTATCCAACTCAGCAAATTTATTATCTCTTTCTTTTGCTCCTTCTGCAAGAGCTTCCATTGCCATTACTTGTTGGGCAGTGTAACCTTCTAAAAATAATTTATTTAATTCAACTCCTGATAAGCCCATTTCATTTAAAAGCTTAACTTTTTCTCTAGTTTCTTTTTTTCTTTCGTCTGCTTGTAGTTTTACAAAACCTCTAATTGTTTCTATGTTTTGCTCTCTTAACTTTTTTTCTCTTAAAAATTGCCCTGCAAGTACAGTACCTTCTTCTCTGCTTTGTCTTTCTCTTATTAATAATGCGGTTCTTCTTCTGCTGTTAGCCATTTTTTCAATCCTTTCAATTTCTTTCTCAGAGTCTATATATTTTTGAAAATAATCTTCAAGATTGTCTATCCCTTTTTCTCTTGCTTCATCATCTAAATCAATTCTTTTTTGAATAATCTTAGCCTGTTCTTCGGCAATTTTATCTTTTGCAGCTTCAGTATATGCTATTTCTAATATTTTTTTTCTATATTCTTCTAATTCATTAACAGCATCTTTAGTATTATTTTGAATATCAATCATAGAAATGCCAGATTTTTCTAAGCTATCTACAAAATCAGGATATTCTTCGTTTAATTTTTCAATAGCTAATTGATGCTGTTCTTCTGACCTTGTAGTGTCTTGTAATATTCCTATATAAATTTCAAAATTACCAGCTAAATCTGCCACGCCACTAGCAGCGTCTTCAAAAGTCTCACCTAAATCCAAAGTTCTGCCAGATAATTCTTTAAACAACTTATCTAGTCTAGGCATAAAGCTTATTAATAATTGGACTGCAATTAAAAACCCACCAGTGCCTAAAAGAGAAGCTCCTAATTGTTTAAAAGAAGCTACAACGCCATCATTAGTTTTAACAAATGAACCAAATAAACTTACTAATTGACCTAAGTTGTTAGCCATACCTGTAAATCCATAATTAGCATCAGAAGCTAAACGACCTGTTTCTAAAAGTATTGCATTATTAAGTCCAGACTGAGCTCTTGCATTATTAGTTGCATTTGCAACTTTCATTTGTTCTGCCGCTTCAGCTTTTAATGTATTAATTAAATTCTTTTTTTGTAAGGCTGATTTTTCATCATTTATAATTTGCTCTCTTTGTTCTTTATTTAGTATAGTAACTTTACTTGATAGACCTTGAACAGCATCTTCAGCTCCTTTTATTTTTTTAGTTGCTTTATCATCAAGTATTACTTGAATAAGTATTTTCTTAGTTGCCATACCTTAATCTTTTAAGTTGTTCTTTCATTTGTTTAAAGTCTTTTACTCCTGAATATTTACCTTTTGCTATTTCCACATTTTCACCAGCTCCGTACCAATCAGAAGCGTTCAATAAGTCAAGTATATTTTTAATCATAATTATAATTTGTTTAATAATTCTAATTCACTTACCTCAGTTTTAAAGTTTGTGCTTATAGAATTAATCGTAAATGTTCTATCTTGTATCACAAGCTCATCGTTTAATCTATAATTAACTAATATATCTGTTGGCAAGTATCCTTTTAACTTATATATTCTTTTCTTTTCTTCAAATATTCCGTTAATATAATTAGCGTAGAACTTTTTAAACAAAGAGTTGGTATAACCGTTTTGACTATAATTAGTTAAATTCCATTCGTCTATTTCATCATCAAAGTTAATTGTAAAAGCAGCAGCAGTTGATGTTGTGCCGTCTTCATTAGTATTAGAAGGTCTGTAATATTGTGTTATTTCTACAGGAGTTCCATCTGAAATCCACTTAATTCCTGTTCCAGAAGATAATCCAGATTCTTGTATAGCATAAAACACTAAAGGTTTAGTTAGTACTGGAGAATAATTACCAGTATTCGGAGTTACATCTGTTTTAGATTCAAAGTCTCCGTCTGCTGAATATCCACATAATATATCTGTTATGTATGGTGCAGGAGATGTTACTGCCGTATAAGGACTTGTGCCTGTTTGATTAGTGTCAATTATTCTTTCAAACTTCATGTGTTCAAAAGGCACTTTAACTTCATATTTAGTTCCTCTGTCAACAAACGTAGGTCTTACTTCTTCATTACCAAATATCTCATTAAATTGTTCTTGATGATTTATGGATAACAAAGTAGATGGCTTTTCGTACTCAAAATTAATTTGATTGTATTCAAAAGCTCTGTCTATAGTTAATTCTTTTGTGTCTATATGTTTTGTTATATCATAACTACCTTCAGATGGGTTGTTTACTGCGTCTAAATAAAAGTTATCTAAAGTATCTACATATATTTTTCCAAAGTCCGCATCAGCGACATCATCAATATAGTACGCTGTTAAATTAAACATTTTGAATAATCCTGTAAGAAAATCAATAGTTTTAATCTTAGGAACATTATCTGTTATTATAATTTCACTTGTTGTAGATATACTTGCTCCAGTTCCTCCTATGTTAAATACAGCAGTGTTTGTGCCTGTAGGAGTTTGTGTTATTGGATTAAGTATATACTCTGTCATATTTAATGTAGGAGTAAAAGACAAGGTTTCGTTAGATTCAACAATCCATTTGATTTGATAATTGACTAATTCAAATGTTGATATTAATTGAACAGTAAAGGCTCTTGATGTACCAGAACCTAATGCTAGTTGAGCTAATGTATTACCAGTAACATAATCTATAGCTTTTACACTATAAGGTTTAGTTTGGTCTGCACCTGTTGTAGTTATTGTTAATTCTGCATCATAACGTCTTGTATGTCCTGAGGTTGATACAGTCCAAGTATCTCCAGTTATATTAAAACCTAAATCACCAGAAGAATATCCCCATGAGCCACATATACGACTTAATGTTTCTTCTTGATTTTCGTCTCCTCCTATAGCTCCTTTGTTTCTACTTAACCAAAGAAATAGATTACTAAATTCAGTTGAGTTAAAGAAATCTCTAGTGAACACAATATTAGAAGGATAATCGTTAGCCGTAGTATATTTATCTTCTATAGCTTCTATTATGGTTAAGCATTTAATAGCAGGCTTTAAATCATCAAACTCTAAGCCAATGCCGTTTTGTGATGTGTTATAATATAAATTTCCACTATAGTTAGGACTAGATTGAGCCGAATCATAATAAAATCTTTTTGTGTGTGATATTAAAGGATATATTATTTTACCAGACGATAATCCTGTTTGTAACCCATTCTTAACATTAGAGCTTGTGTAATCATGTGTATAATCGTCTAATTGACCAAGAATACTTAACTCATCGTCTCCAAGTAAATCTTTTAAGTTTATAGTATTGCCATAAAAAATAACTTCATAAGAAAAAGGTTTATTGTCTTTCATCTTAACATTATTAAGAGAAATCTTGCCTCTTCTAAACGGAGAGAAATCTAATTCCATTACAGCATCTTTTCTGCTTCTTGCATCAAAACCATTATCAATATTATAATTATACCAATGTTGAAATAACTTGTTGTTAGTTTTAGAGGCAGGTAATGTAAATGTTTGACTAAAGTCAGTAAATACTTTTTGTATATCTCTTACATCTTGTATTTTAGATGTTAATGAAATAGTTTCATCATTAAACATATCTACTCTCTTATAGACATCATCATTATTTTTTATATATAATACTATTTTTTGCATTATAGAATGTTGTTTATTTTATCGTAAGCATAGTCAAAAGACAATGTGTAACTAATAAGTTTATCATTAACTGACTTTTTGAATTGTAGTGTATTAGATTTAAGGTTAATTGGCAAAGTATTTGTACCGTCAAAAATCCACACTTGTTCTGCAAGTAACATTTCTCTTACCACTTCGTTATGGTCTTCACTATAAAATCCTGAATTTACGGTTATTGATTCTTTTCCATTTGCCATAAACTTCTTTTCTTGATGCTTACTTAAAGCATAAGAAGGTGTGCTGCCAGAATTTTCTATATCTAAAATATTATTCTTAAATTGCTGTGAAGTAATATTTATATTAGTCATAGATTTCTTAAAAAACCATAGATTTTGCAGTGCTCCAAATTTATTATAGAATATTATGTTTAGTGGAGTGTATTTAGGTTCACATACTTTTCTAAGTGTTATAACTACATCCGAATAAGAGGCATTGTTACTAGATATAGTTACATAGTCTCCATCAATTAAATCCTCACTATCTGTTATAATTAAGTATTGTATTTTTTGGTTAGTGTTTCCGTTATCAGTTATAACTACAGGTGTTGTTCCTGAACCCCAAGTCACATCATAAGTGTCCCAAAAATCATCAGCATTATCCCAACTTATATTTGCACCTGCTGTACTTGTTAGTGTAGCTGTTACCGTCTCGGCTTCTGCATATATAGGAATCTTTATATCAGCACCATCATTATAATAAACTGTAGTATTATGTTGAAGCACCATAGGTGTTGTGTATTGAACACTTCTAGGATTAGTGCCATCTTCAAAGTAACCATAACCATCTATGCCTAAGAAACTAGATGTGTTTGTGTCTTGAGAGTTTACTTGAACTATAGCTCCTGATGAATCTTTAATAGTAACGTCTGCATCTATCCATAAAGTGTCAGTTGCGTAGTTATTATACTCTGTTTCCATAAAATCTCTAGCAAGCTCACTTAATTCAAATACAACGTAAGGTTTAGCAAACAATATATAATTTTCACCTGAAGCCATAATGTCGGAGCTTATAGATAAAGTTGTGTCGCTATCAATAGCAGTAACACTTGCTGTTGTTGAATCTGTTCTATTCTTTATAAAACTACCTACTTGAGCTGTAGTATTAAAGTTTTGCGTGCTATCAACTAATTTATTAGCTGTAGTAGAAGTGGTTGTTCCTCTATCCAATTCATCTAATAATTGTTCTTTAGTTAAAGTGTATCTTTTATAAGATGCGTTTCTTTGTGCATACGTTCCAGTCCAAATATAAAGTTCTAATTTAACAGAGCTCAAATCTGCATTAGATACTTTGAAGTAAAATGGACTTCTTGTGTTTATTACTGTTGACATTATTTAATTTTTTTTTGTTTCTATGGTAAAAGTTTCGTTACCTTTTTTAGTATATCCAGCATTTTTTAATATGTTATCTAAATCTTCTTTTATATCCATCACTATAGGTTCATCTACATTATTCAATGCATTAAATTTTTGTTTTACTAAATCAGTTAAAAATCCAGTAGGATATATACCTTTTAATTTTAATGATTTACTAATTACTGATGCTATGCCTTCTATTCTAGATGTATTGTTTAAATTGACAGGTTTGCCATTTAAGTCTTTAAATCCGTTTTTATTTTTTATCCATTGTATTAATTTTGTTTTGGATACATTTGTGCTATTAGTTCCTTCATCTATTTGTTCTGCATAAGAATTCCCTTCTATATTTAACTCTAAAACTGAATCACCTTTTTTTTCTACTATTTTTAAACTTTCTTGTAAACTTCCACTAGCTGTAATGTTTGTTGTTACAGGTCTTGAAGAGTAATTTCTTGTTCTATCTTTTCTTGATATTTCCACAATAGCATTATCAAGTAAAGACTTTGTATATTGTCTTAAATATTTCTCAGTATTTTTTAGCTTTAAACTCATTAGCAAGGAGATTGACCGTTAGCATTAATATCTGATATTTGATTGTTCGCCACTGTGATTGATATGTCTAAGCTCCAACCAGCAAGTAGATTCTCAAACCTATCTTCAAACATATTGGCAGTATAATCTGTATCTATTTGATATAAGTCAGAAAATAGTTCTCCTCTTCTAAGTGCCGATTGTAAACCATTCACTACGGCAAACTGTGTATTTAACACATCTTGTTTGTTGTTTATGTCGTGAAAGTAGTTGTTTAAATCTTTCTTATCTTCTTTTGTCTCATTTACAATATCCATACAAATAATTTGTAGATTGAATTGAACTACATGGTCTTGAAATGTACATCCGTTTACAATTATGTGTGATAATGGAAATATAGTTTGTTTGGCTAGGTCAACCTCAAATATATCTCCAAACGTTACTGAATTAACATTTGTGTTGCCTTGAAGGTATGTTTTAAGTTTATCTAATATGTCGTAAAAACTTGTCATTGTCTATATGCTTTTTTTAATTCTTGTTGTTCTATATCTACTTTTTCTTTTTCAAATGCTAAATAATTTAAACACTGGTAGAGTGGAAGCTCGGTAACTGAATCGAAGTTTCTGACATCACCTTTAGCGAGTGCATAAATTGATTGATACCAACCCCATTTTTTTGCAAATGCGTCTCTAGCTGTTGCATATCCTCTTTCTTCAGTTTTTGCTCCAAATATTTCGGTATAGCTCCCAGTAATTCCTTCCCTAAATCGTAAAAAAAAACCATTGAACTAATTGCTACATCTAGTGGCATCTCTTTCATCAGTTCTTGTATTTCCTCTTTTACTTTATAAGGAGCAATAGTATACTTATCTTCTGCCTTAAAATTAACTGGTCTGTACAATACAGCCATAGATTTGTGTATTTTTTGCCAATCAGAAATATTAGTTTCAATGTCTACATATTCACCAAGAGTTATATCGTCAAGCTTTGGTATGAATCCCATATCCACATCTAGTAACTTAAATCTTTGTATTAGCTTTGGTTTCTCTGCAAATGCTTTGTTTAGTATTTCTAGTATTTTATTAAACTCTTTCAAAGGAATCTTACTAACGTCTCTTAGTGAAACATTACAGAATATTTCCACAAGTTTCATATTTAAGAAATCGTTTATCTTATCTTCATCTTCGGCATCTTCTGTTTTGTTCTGCTCTATGACTTTCATATACTTTTGGTATTGCCAAAGTTTAATGTCAGATAGAGTTGTTGGTACTTCTAATTCAATTTGTTTTAGTGCCATATTATAAATAATAATTTAATTTGTTTTTGTACTTTACTTTATTCCAACTGAATATATGTCAGTTATATATGATATTATGTATGTATATGTTATACATGATATACACTATGCAATATAATACTTTATGTTATATATTACACTATGTATATATACACTATGTAATATATTACACTATGCTATATATACACTATGTATATATATATAACATATATAATCTGACTATTTGTCGGTTGGGTTATATTTATAATAGTAGAATGTGTATAATTCAACTATTTTATCACTCCATTGTTTTAGATTATATGCCTCTGGTGAACGTATTATTTGACCATTGTCATTAATTTCAAGATAATATTCTTTACGGCTCTTAGGCACAGGATATATCTTTATGCCATTATCCATACAATAAGAAATTGCCTTAAGATAATTTTCATCATACATTTTTTTTCTAGTCATAACCTATTAGATTCATAAAGGTATTGAATTCATAAGGAACATACAAGTGTCAGATGGAAAGTATGAAGTGTAGAGAGAGTTGGGTAATATACACAGAGCGTTTGCAAACAGGCAGAGTACCCCCCTATCTACAACTCATATACAACTAAATATTAAATTTAAGGCGTTTTAAGAGCTTATTAAATTAAAATGAGGGGTAACTACCAGAAGGGGTGTGAAACTAGCTAAAAAGGTGTTTAAATTGCTTAATATGGCTTGTTTGTAGCTGATTAAGATAAAGAAATATACTTATTTGTATTTTAATTAATCATAAATAACTGAATGTTAAGAATATAACAAAATGTTGAATATAAAAAAACCCCTAATTAAAGGGGTATAATATTAATAAAGAGGCGTTAAAGATTAATTTAATTTAATTTATTGCATCAATTTCGCTTTCTGAACAGTATGAACCATTATTTAAAATGTAGTATCCATCTTTATCATGTTCTTTTATTTGTAGGATAGTATTTTGTTTATAGTTTGGGTGCTCTTCAAAATTATCAACTATTTTAACTTTAGTACCAATCTTTATCATAGGTTCGTTACAACATGGACAATTTAAGTTTCTTTGCTCTCTCTGTTTCTTTGCGTGGTGCAGTATGTTTTTTTCTAGTCGGTGCATAATGTTTATTTTAATATTTACCCATTATAACAACGCTTTCAATAATATGATTTTTTTCCGAATCATATAAATCAATTTCTATTGAGTCAGTTTGTTCAATGTCTGAATCTTCGCTTCTTCTGAAGTTTACCTCAATATCCTTTAAAGTTCTTCCGTAAGGTTTGACTGCTTTTTCTACTTTCTTTAAATAGTTTAATATTTCGTTTGCTTTCATGATGTTTATTTTATTTTGTTTTTAAGTTCTTTTATTTCTTTTTCTAGCATATTAATTTTCCACTCGTAAGCATTACAAGTAGTATTATATATTTTTTGTAATTTTTCTAAGTTTTTTATCATAATAATTAAAATAGTTCTTTTAATTCTATTGGCGTTCTTCTTGTGAATACTTTTGTTTTATTGTTAAAAAATGCCTGTTTAATTGTTTTATTGTCTATTGACACTCTAAAAACTGACCAAACGCCAAAATCTCTTTTTGTTTCTTTAATGGTGCATAAATCAAACGAATGGGTGGCACTAGAACCCACTTTAACGTTGATTTCTGAATGTTTACGAACTCCGAAAGATTTATTTCCTTTCGTGTAAGGTTTCGAGGCGTAAGCACACGAATTAATAATATTGTAAATAGGGTAACTTCTTGATGACATAATTTTATATTTCTAAGGTTAACAATAAGGTTAAAATAAAAGCACTTGCATAAACAAACACTTTTATAAATAAGTCGCTTAAAATGATTTTTGCGAATAGGTTTTTAATTCTTGTTTTCATAGTTATTTTTTTAAATCTTTGATTATATCTTTTTTATGTAATTGCCAAAGCTCATCAAATGCATCTTTAGGCAGTCCAAATTTATCAATTAGCCTCATTGCTAAAATCATATCTTCTTTTAATGCTTGTTTCTTTGTTTTCATAATTATATAAATAGATTAATTAATAGCATAAGGCACACCCCCATAATAAAAGCGAATGAGCCAAATGCGAACAGGTTTAATAATGTTTTTAATAAGGTTTTCATATTGTACAAAATTTTTGATATTCGTTTGAACGAGGCAAAAAACATTCTTCATTGTTTATAATACCTTTTAAATCATGCATTAAAGTTATTTGCATATCTAGGTTATCCATTCTTTTGCTATGGTTATTCTTCCAAAATTCCAAACCAATAAATGACCTTGCGACCTCTTCAGTCATTTCACAATTTACAAAGTAAGTAATTGCAAATTTTGACATTAAACCATCTTTAAGAAGGTATTTTTTAAGAATGTCATTTGTTTTGTCTCTTAATTCAATGTTTACGTTTTTCATGTTTATTTATTTAGTTAATAATTATTCACAATAATAGTTAATAAAATAATACAAGTCAAGTAAAAATATATTCCACATGACAATTTATATTAATTCTAAATAAGAATATTGATTTGCTTTTGTGCTTTTATTGGTTTTAGCTTTGCAGGTTATCGAACAAAAAACCCCCTGTAAAATTTACAGAGGGCAAACAAACAAACAAAACGTATTAAATTTATGTATTGAATTTATATTGAATTCATAGGTATTAAATTTATTCCTGTATTAAATTCATATATTGAATTGCTCTGTGTCTTGAATACTGTTGAACTGTCCATTGAATTGACCTATCCGTATTGAATTGCTTTTGGTATGGCTCTTGTCCAACTTCTTTTATTTCAAAGGTTAGAACTCTCATCTATTAAATTTCTAATTTATTACTTCTAAGTTTGTAATTATAAACGTCTAATATCTCTTGTATAATATCATATTCATTATTATAAATATAAATCTTTTTAACACTTTTGCAATTCTTTATTAATCTATCAACATCAAAATGTTCGTTCTTAAACATTATCTTTTTCAGTGCCCTAACAAATTTAGTAGATATAGCATTTTTTCCTATCACATCTTTTAAACTTAAGCAATTTTCTAAAACCTGTTCGCCTAAATCCTCATTCAATTCATAAATACCTTTTTTAATTAAAGAGGTAGAACCTTTGTTAAGTTTTGAATTAAAAGCATCTGTAATTCCAGACAACGTAAAATCATCAATAAAATCATCAATAATTTCTAATAATCTTTTATATTCTAAATTGCCTTTTACTGCATAAGATTTAATATGGTTAATAACTTTCCAACCTCTTTGATTTGTGTTTATGTCAACAACGCAATCTTTATTTACATTATTATTTATTACATAGAACACAGGTTTTTGTAATTGAATTAATGCTTCTAATCTATGTTGACCATCAATAACATAGTTATCGTTAGTTACAATTATCGGCACAACTAAGCCAAATTTAGTAATTGAATTACAAAGTAAATCAACATGCTTTTTATCTATATCTCTATTAAATGTCAAGTATTTAAACAAGCCATAGTTTTTAGTTTCAAATATCTCAAATTTTTTCATTGTTTTCTGTTTTAATTTATACTTTACTCTTTCTATAT
>WLWG01002748.1_pt1 | contig 12895 bp, 4 predicted proteins | sample 6712871 | NCBI WGS metagenome assembly WLWG01 (sample SAMN12718693, study PRJNA515312) | sponge metagenome | isolation source: marine sponge | host: Mycale hentscheli | place: New Zealand: South Island, Marlborough, Capsize Point | collected 2003-05-01 | reverse complement strand
ATACCTATTAACACTTATGTTATTTCATTTACTGGAGGAAATAACCCTAGTGTAACTATAAGTCAAGACGTTGAATTACAAAAATTTGATGAATTAGTATTTGTTCAAGGTTTTCCAAGTCCTAATCAAGGAACAGTTATAAGACCAGGTATAGAGTATCTAGCTGTTTATGAAACAGAACCAGTTGATTCTCAAATAGATATATATTGGGAAACTTCTACATCAGGATTAATATCATCACTAAATGAAGCAATATTACAAGGAACAAGCGGAGCTGCTTCATTCAGCACTTTTAACACGTCAGGGTGGTTAGAGTCTTTAGCTAGTGGAGGTGATATACTAGCCGCTGGTTTTACTTTACAAGATGTTTTAGGAAATAATATAACATTAGGTGGTGGTGATGCTTTTACACTTACAAACGTAATTAATGGTTATGGTCAAAATGTTCAATTAACAGCAAACGGTGGACCATATTTTGAAATGTATTTAGATACAGGTCTTTATAAAATAAGAACAACATCTAATTATTTTAATAATATATATTATAACACTGATTCAAACCTTAGAGAATTTACATTTAATTTTAAAGCTGTTATATCTGGAACTACAACTTCTTTTGTAGAGTTTGCTTTCCCTAAAAATGTTGCACCAAGTATAACTTCTTCAGTTCCAGCAGCTGGTGATGTATTTACAAATAGTACAGAGTCAACTTTCGTTGTATTAAAAGGAGTAAATGGATCTGCTAATACTGCATTAAGAACAGGTTCTTTAACATATACTATAACTAAACAAGAAGATTCTAATCAAAACGCTGTTAACTTCTTTGGTGTTGGAGGTCTTTCAGTAGTTGGCACAGAATATCAAATGAATCTTACAAATGTAAGTAATAGCGCAAATCCAATACCAATGGGTGATTATACTGTTGATGTAACATTAAATGATCCTGGCTCAGCTGTGACTAATGTGTATACATTAAAATTTGGCACGGTTCCAGGTGTTGTTGAAACAGGTACTTTAAGTAGATCTGGATCAGACCCTGACTTAAATGGAGTATTATTTCAAGTAAATGAAACAAACAATCCTAATAATGGTTGGTATATACTTTCTGGATTTAGTTTTTCTCAACTAGTTAGTAATAGTGTTGGATCTATTACACAACCAATATTAATAGACAGAAAAAACGCTAATATAACTGATCCAGGTTCTTGTAGCACTTCACCAACTTGGTATTTTGCAGCATCAGAAATTGCAGTTAAACAACTTTGGCGAGATACTTGTGGTGATGCACCAGCAATATTTCAAAGTGTGTCTAATTTCACTGACTATTATTATCAAGTATTAGAAGTGTAATATAATAAAAAATTAAGTAATAATAAATTATGCCAGGAGCACTAATAGAAGTAAAATATTTTAACACTTTTGTTTTAAAAAAGACATTAAGCGCAGCTAACCAAGCGGATCAACCGATTTGGAACGGCTCTTTTGGTATACCCGCTGCTAACGATGGTGGATACCCAGTTGTTGCGAGTACAGCCACAAATAATAATTGGGCTATAGAAGAATCTAGAATAAGGGGTGGTTATAATAATACTTCAGTAGATTTTTCACCAAGAGCGTATCTTGTTGAAGATGAACCTAATGCTTCTAGGCTTTTTAGCTCTTTAATATATTCTGGTATATTTAACTCAAGAACAGGTGTAAATGATACTAATGTGTTTCCAGTGGGTAGTGATATTATAAAAAGTGCTGATCCAGCTAATGGCTCTATACAAAAGCTTTATGCAGAAGATACAAACCTTATAGTTTTACAAGAATATAAAGTAAGTAGAGCTTTAATAGATAAAGACGCAATATATTCAGCTGAAGGTGGTGGTTCTGTAACTTCTTCTAATCTAGTTATTGGCGTTTTACAACCATACGCAGGTAATTATGGTATAAGTCAAAACCCAGAAAGCTTTGCGGTTTATGGTTATAGAAAATATTTTGCAGATAAAAACAACAATGTTGTATTAAGGCTTTCAAGAGATGGTATGACTGAAATATCAGGATACGGAATGAAAGACTTTTTTAGAGATCAATTAAATAGCATAGACACTAATGGTGGTCCTGGAGTTGTTAGAGGCGCATATGATCTTTACACAGATCAATATGTTATATCTATGCAACAAAGTCCTGTTTACAATACAAACACTACGTTTAAAACATTAACATTTGATGATACAATTAATGGTTGGCCAAGTTTATATACGTATCAACCAGACCAAATGTTTAGTATAAGAAATAACTTTTATTCATTTAAAAACGAAAAGCTATATAGACACAATAGTGAAGCTGTCAATAGAAACAGTTTTTATGGAAGTGAAGAACCTAGCTCTGTAACAGTTATCTTTAACCCTAATCCTACAAGATCAAAAACATTTAGTACAATGAGCTACGAAGGAAGTAATGGTTGGGAATTAAAAACATTAACGTCTGATCCTACTGGTAAAGACTTTAATACATCGTTCTCTAATTCAAACGATACTTCTAATTCAATACTTAGTTATGTAATGGGTGAATATGTTATAAATCCAGCAAACGGTCAAGCTATTAGCGGAACACCTACAGGGGCTGGTATTGGTCAAGGTTATGTTGGTACATTTGGAACAACAAACCCGCCACACCCAAGGTTACATGCTGGTTTTGATAGAAAAGAAAACGCTTATGTTGCTAACTTAGTTAATTCTAGTGCCGCAACACAAGGAGAAATAATATTTGGAGAAGTTATAAGTGGTATAAAAGGTTTTTATGCTACAGCAACTTTTTCAACAGATAAATACACAGATGAAGGAGGAGAAAAACAGTTATTTTCAGTAGCAACAGACTTTTTCTCTAACAACGGATATTAATAAATTAAATAAAAAAATATGGCAGTAAATTTTAACGCTTCAGGAGGTGATTTAGCAGCTTCATCCGCTAGTCAAAATTGGTTTCAAAAAAACCCAGTAGCAACAGCTGGACTTTTAGGCGCAGGAGTATCAGCTGCTGGAGCTATAGTTGGTGGTATACTAGCTGTTCAAGCTGGTAAAAAAGCTAGAAAAGAACAAGCTGTATTACAAGGAGAACTTGATTCATTAAGAAACAATAGGCAAGAAGTAATAAACCCATATGAAGATGTTGTAGACTTAAGTGGTATGCTTTCAAATCCTTTTTCTAATTTAGGTGTTTCTACACAAGCAGCAGAAATGCAAGTAGAGCAAGCTGATATATCTTTAGCAAATACACTAGATACCTTAAGAGCTACAGGTGCTAGCGCTGGTGGAGCAACCGCTTTAGCTCAAGCCGCTTTACAAAGTAAAAAAGGTGTATCTGCTAGTATTGAACAGCAAGAATCTCAAAACGAAAAACTTAGAGCTCAAGGAGAACAAAATTTACAACAAGCAAAAATGTCTGAAGCTCAAAGAGTCCAAAGACTACAGGCTGCTGGTAAAGAATTTCAGTTTGGAGTTACAGAACAAAGAGAAATTGTAGAATTAGATAGAGCGTCTACTTTGTTAGAAAACGCACAAGCTAGAGAAGTACAAGCTCAAAGTGATTTGATGGGTGCTATAACAGGCGGAGTTGCTGGAATTGCTGGAATTGCTAGTGCTGTTGCCCCTAGTTTAGCACAAAATAAATAATTAGAAAATTAAGACATGAGTTATAGAAATCCAAAACTAATAATAGATACTAAAACTGGAAAGTATTTAAGACAAATGGGTGAAAGCGTCGCTGGTTCTACTGTTAGAGCAATTCAAGGTATTAGAGCACAACAAGACGCTTTAAAAAAACAACTTGATGATAATATAAAAGCCACACAGCAAAGACGGGTTAATGCTGATAAAACTTTATTGGGTGTAGTTGCAGGTATTAAAAAAGCTCAATTAAATCAAAATCTTTGGCAAGGAGCTAACATAGTAGGTCTACAGGAAATGTTAGAACGAGCAAATGAGATATTAATGAAGCCAACTAGAACAACTGGGGAAACAAACTTTTTGGCAAACATAATGACTTTACCAGATAGAATAACAACAGATATGACTGGTATTGGTGGTCTAAGTAATAATTATAGTGAGTATTTAAAAACACAAGGATTACCAGGTGGATTAGCCGCAGACGCACCACAAAATCAAAGTGATTTCGTACAAGGCTTTTGGCAAAATAACATACAGGGAGAAAGACAAGTTAGTTATGATTGTAGTGGCCCTGGCGGTTGTGTTTTAACATATAGTTATATAAATAAAGATGGGATAAAAACAGCCTATGATAGTAATCAAATAGATGAAATAGTTCAACAAGATAGCATAGAAACTGTGTTTGCGCTTATTCCTTCTTATGATAAAAAAACAGATGAAGTAATATCTGAAATATTTAGTAAGAAGAACGAAGATGGTTCTATTTCAAAACAAGGTAAAGATGAATTTTATGAAGGATCTGAAACTATTACAAGATATGACCCTACAACAAGAAAAAGAACTAAAATAACTAAAGTAAATAGAAATGTTTGGATGGAAGCTACTAAAAATGCTTTTAACAAAGTAGAAGGTGGGTTTAGTTTAACTGGTAAAGTTTCATCTAATAATAGTGTTTTAAGACAAATCGAAAAATATAAAGACATAAAAGGCAATGAATGGGTTGATGATTATTTAAAAGAAGCTAAGTTTTTAAGTTATGATCCTAACGAACCCGTAACAGCTGAACAGTCAAAAGACTTATCAAAACATTTAGCAACTTTAGCTTATTTAGAGCTTGGAGATAGAGTGCAAGCAGAAACACTACCTAAAGCTTCTGCAGATGATTCTGAATCTATACGTCAAGAAACTAATTTTATAGCTGATTCGTTAGAAAAAGCTATAGAAGAAAAAGATAAAAGATATTTTACAGGGAAATCCTTTTTTGATGGCAGTACACAAAGAGAAATACAAGATGTAGAATTTGATGGAGATAAAATGACATTAGTATTTTATCTTCCAGGAAAAGACAGCGAGGGTAATAGAAATAGAGGAAGAAGTCAAAAATTTGATCCTACTAAAGCGTCTGATATGAATAATCTTTTTACAGATATAGTATCACAAACTCAAGAATCTAGAGATATTAAAGCTGCACTTATAAACTATGCAGCTCAAAATATATATAATCAAGATATATATTCTACGCAAGATCCTAGCAGAGCAATGATAGAAGCTACTGAATATAGTATTACTCCTACAGGAGATAAAAAAGGTTTAGCCGCAACTTGGAATTAATATAATTAATAAATAAAATGAATATAGAAGCTTTAGAACATTCATTTAATCTCTTTAAAAAAGACGGTTATAATAAACAATTAGAAGATTATAAAGAACTTATTAAAGAAGACGAGAAAGCATTAGACCACGCGCATGTTTTATTTGTTGAAGACGGTTATAATAAACCTTTAGAAGAGTTTAAAAAACTAATAATAGAAACAGATCCAGATCCTGAAAAAGAGGGAAAGACAGAAGTTGTTGCGGAAAAAGCTGCGGCTGTAACAACGCCAAACGCAACAGCAGCTATGGATTTAGAATTGGAAGATATTTCTTTGGAGCAATACGATGCAATGACTCCTGCAGAAAAGAAAAAGATTAAAAATTATAAACTTAAACAAAGGTTAATAAGAGAATCTGCAGCTAAAAGAAATATTAAAGATAAAGGTGAAACTATTGTAGAAATACAAAAAGATGCTATAATACCAGACACTTTAACCGACGAAGGCGCTAGAGAAAACTATTATAAAAGGACTGGAAGATATCCTTCTACTATAATGGATGTAACAGAAGAAGATTATAAGGCTAAAATTTTTGATAAGCCTAAAACATCTTTAAATAAAGAGTTGTTTGTTGAAAACATTGAAAAAATTCAAAACTTAGAAAAGCAAAAGCAAGAATTACAAGAGAAAAATCAAGATATTCAATTTGTTGACGATCAAATAAATACAATTAAATCAAACCCTATTTTTGATTTACAACTAAAAGCTTTAAACGAACTAAAAGCAGATAATAGTAATTATTCTAATACTGGTTTTATTTTAGAAGATGCTGAAAACATGGCTATTAACGCTTTAAAGTTAGTAGGAGTTGATATAGAAAAACCTATTGAGACTATAGATATACCAAATGATGTTGCAGCTGAAGCTTTAGATGGTATGTCAAAAAGAAATTTACAAAAACTTTCTTCAGGAAACGTCACATTACAAGAAAAAGAAAACATTATAAATAATGCTCAAGCGGAAGTATATAAAATAAAGACAGAAATAAATGATGTTTCCTTAAGTAACGTAGAGAAAAAATATCAACAAGATGTTGGCAATATGGTTATTCAAGCAGAAGACATTGCTTCAAACATAGAGTTGCTTAATGAGATGTTTAAAGATCCTCTGAACAAAACTCAAGAAAATGTAAATAAATATAACTCTTTAGTGCAAGATTATAAAAATATAGAATTAAAAATTAAAAATTCTAAAGATTTTTATAATAAAGAATATGAAAACTTAATTGTTGAAAGAGATAAAATTGCTAGTAATCAAAATCTTCAAATTGTTGGTGATGTTTTAGTGCCAATAAAAGATAATTTTGAAGCAACTAAAAGAGTAAAAGAATATTCTGAAAGTTTTAATAAAGAAGGTTGGTGGAATGGTGCAGCTGACGTGGTTAATACTTTTGCGCAAGGCATGTTTCAAACTGCAGGTAAAGCTTATGCCGGTGGTGCTACTTGGTTATTAACAGGCTTGGGTGATATTTTTACAGATCAAGAAAACTATTCAGTTTTTGATGCTTTTAGTGATAGTATGACAAATGCATTAAACTATGATTTTCTTCAAGTTTCTAAAGATGAAAAATTTGATATAATAAATGAAGAAGGAAAATTAAAACCTTTAAAAGAAGTTCCAAGAAACTACTTAAAAACAGCTGCAGAAATGTTACCTTTTAGCATTCAAATAATGAACGATGTAAAAAGAGGTAAATTTACAGGCTATAAAAAAGCTTTAGGTAATTCTATATCTAATTTTAAAAATAAGACAAGTATACTAAGTCCAGTTAGTCAAAAACTTAAAAATAATATTATAATGGCTGACACGGCTTTTAATGTTACAGTTTTAGATAATAAGGCACAAGCACAAAAACAAGGATTAAACGATTTTCAATCAACAACCTATGCTGGTACAGTGTCTTTATTTGAAGGTTTAGTACAAAGTGTTATGCCTGACGCTAACTTTTTTAAAGGAATAAAAGGTAGTAAGCTTTTAGAAACTTATAAAAATAATTTAAGATTTGCTGCTAATAAACAGGCTATAAAAAAAGCAACTCAACAATTTACTAAAAGTGTAGCTTTAGAAATAGGTGAAGAAGAGTTACAAGCTGGTTCTGAAATATTTACTCAATTGTCTTATGGATTAGGACTTCCAGACGCAGCTACATTTGTGGAAGATCAACAAAGATTAATTGCAGGTACTTTAATGTTAAGTGGTGGTTTAGGTACTGTTGGTGCTTCAAAAACACTTCAATCTGAAAAAGTAAACTTTTATAAGCAAATGAGTGCTAATAGCGAAAGCTTACTTATGGAACTTACAGCTATGGCAAATGACATAAAAGATCCAGAGTTAAAACAAGAGTTTAGAGATGCTCAGCTTTATGCTGCAGATATAATAGAAGCTGTTAATAATAGTCCTGAAAGCGTTACTTCAGAACAAGTTGATTTACTTGTAGAGAAAAAAAGATTACTTAAAAAGAAAGAATCAGCACCAGAGGTTTTTAAATCAGATATAAATGAAGAAATAAAAGCTGTTAATGAAAAAATTAAAGAATCTAAAATAAGCAAAGTACAAGAAGCTAGAACAGAAGAGCGAGAAAAACAACTTGGTAAATTAGCTGAAAAACTTAACGTTCAATCTATTATTGGAACACAAAAAGAAATAGATAAACAAGTAGAAGAGTTACAAAAGCAAGGAGTAAACGTTAGTAAAGAAGATACAAAACAGTATGGTACTTTTTTTACAAAACCTGATGGAACGATAGGCGTTATAGTTAATAAAGACTTAGAAAAAGAGGGTGCTATAAGAACTACACAACTTCATGAAATGGCACATGTTATTTTATATGACACTTTTAAGAAAAACCCACAATCAGCTATTAATGCGTCAAATGAGTTATTAAAAGAATTACAAAAAGCAACATTTACAAGTTCTGAATTTGAAAATAGATTTAATGAATATCAATCTTTAGTAGAAAAAGGTGAAATTAAAGAAGCCGAAGCTATGGAAGAGGCTATTACTTTAGCTATAGAAGGAGTTGAAAGTGGTGGAATAGTATTAGAAGAAAATAATATAACTAAAATTCAAGACTTTTGGCGTAGATTACTTAGATCCTTCGGTATTGAAAATCTTAAATTTGACAAAGGTGCAGATGTTATTAATTTCATAAAAGATTATAATAGATTTGCAAGGACTGGTAAAGGAATATCTGCTTTAGAAAAAGTTGCTAAAAAAGGCATAAAAGGAAAACTTATTGAATCTGAAGTATTAAAACAAGATGAAGAAGATATTAAAAAGTATTCAAGTTCACCAAAAGGTACAAAAGCTTCAGAAGAAGTTCAAAGAGTATATGATGAAAAAGGAATAGAAGGAGCTCAAGAAATAATAGAGCTATTTAAACCTGTTACTTCTAAAATAGTTGAAAGAAGAAGAGGTGTCGCTAAGTTTGATCGTGATTTCTTAATGGAAGAATTAGAGACTGGAGCAAGAGGTTTATTTGATTTAATAAATGCTTATGATCCAGCAAAAGGCGTGCCTTTAGCAGCATATATTAATAAACTTTTACCAGGTAGAGCTATTGAAATATCTAATAGAATACTAGGTGAAGTTTTTGAATCAGATGTTACAGAACAAGTTGGTATTGCAGCTACAGAAGATGACGTTACAATTGAAGAAGCTGTAGATGAATCAATTAAACCAACAGAAGAACAAAAATCAAAATTAAGAAGACAAATAAGATTACCTGATGAGCAAGTCGAAAAAGTACGGGAAGCAGTTAGAAAAACATTTGGAACAAGACTACCTTCACTTCAGTCGCCTAAATTCAAAAAAGCTCTTAGAAAAGCTTTTGACACAGAACTCTTCAAAGAATTAAAAACTAATGTTTTTAAAGCTAGAAAAGATTATGAGTTTTTTATGTCACAAAACTGGAAAGCATTATACGATGCTATTCCTCAAGAGACTTTAAATCAAAGCTTTGCGCCTTTTAGAGAGGCTGTTTTAGATGAAACTGGTAAGCAAAAACGAGAAAAAACTCCTGAGGGTGAGCGTATATTTAGAAAAAAGAATATAACTAAAGAAGAGTTTTTAGATTATTTCTTTAGTCCAGATCTTGGTGTTTCTACTAGAGGTACTAGAAAAGACGCTATAGTTAGAATGGCAGCTCAAGAACTTGGTTTTGATGCTATAATGGAAACTATACAAGAGCCAGAAGTTGCTAAAAAAAGAGATTTTATAGATCCAGCGCAAACAACTGAAGAAGTTGCTAGAGTTTTAGGAAAGGGTTTAGGTGATAAATTCTCTATTACTACTGAGAACACAGCTAAAGCAATACTTGAAGAACAATTTGGTTTTACTGAAAAACAAGCTAATGATACTTGGTATAATTTAAGCGATAAGAATACAGCAAATAAATATGTAGATTTCATTAAAGATGTTTTAATACCTGCTTTTTCAGAACACCCTGGCTTATTAAATAAATCTCAAGTAGTTAATAGAAAAATTCCTGGTGATAGAGATAGAAAAGGTCAAAAAGTTGGTAAAGTTGAAGGAATTTTAATGAAAGCTCTTTCTAAAATTAAAGTACCAGCTTTAAGTGTAAGAAGTAAAAACAATGAATTTGCTAAACATAGATGGAAAAACTCTGATGTTAATCTAACGGCAGACGCTAAAGCTTATTACAATGAAAGAAATATAAAAAACTTTGATATATTTTGGGAAACAATTTTTGATATTGTAGCTAAAGATCCTAAATACATTGTACCTATACTTCACATGTTAGAGGCTTCTCAAAATGAAGTTTCTCACATACAAAGGCTAGGCGCAGAATATAAGTATTATGATAAAAACGTAATAAAAAAAGGAGATAAATTATATTTTGAACATGCTTTACAAAACACTTTAGCTTATCAGTTTTTACTTTACTCAGTTGCAGAAAATGTTAATTCTAAAAATGGTAAAGAAAACTTTATAAAATATAAAGAGAAATTAAAAAACAATTACAAATTAATTGGAGTAAGTAAAGCTGACAACATAAAACTTGATAAAGCTGGTTTTAAACTATTAATGCCAGAAGGTTTTGATATAAATAAAGATGGATCTTGGATTGTTAGATACTTTAATGAAGTAGTTGCAAATATAAACGGTGGTATAGACCCTAATAATTTAGTATCTTTTATTAGTCCTGAAACCAATAACTTGGCTGAAGATTTTAAAATAAATAAAGAAGGTAAAAAAGATAAATTTAGTATAACTTCTGAAAAAGATTCTCCTTTATATAAAGAAATTAATAAAATAATTGAAAACAAAACTAGCATAGCCGCTTCTGAAACAATAAGTGACGCTACAGCTAGAATACGTGGACAAAAAAATAAAAAGTTTAGGTTCTTTATACCACCATCTGCTGATGACTTTGCAGGTCTTATGTACTACATGCTAGGTAAAGGTGAAGTTGGTAATAAGCAAATGAAATGGATGCAAACAAATTTATTTGATCCATACGCTAAGGCTGAAGCTAGAATAACTACAGAGCGAGCTAAGATTACAAGAACATATGAAGCTATTAAAAAACAGTTTGATATAATACCAAAAAATCTTAGAAAAAATATAAAAGATAGTGAGTTTACAAAAGAACAAGCTGTAAGAGTATATATATGGAACGCTACAAAACAAACAATACCTGGGCTATCTGAGTCAGAACAAAAGTTTTTAGTTGATTATGTAAACTCAAATAAAGATTTAAAAAACTTTGCTGATAAAGTTAAAAGTGTAAGTTTTGGTTTTGGATATGCTAAGCCTAATGAAGCTTGGGTTACTGGTAGTATAACAACAGATCTTTTAGAATCTTTAAACACAACTAAAAGAGAAGCTTACTTGCAGCCTTGGCAAAAAAATGTTGATATAATTTTTAGCAAAGAAAACTTAAATAAATTAGAAGCAGCTTTTGGCAGAGAATATAGAATAGCTTTAGAAAACTCTTTAGAGAGGATGAAAAGTGGTAGAAATAAACAGTTTGGACCAGATACCAACACAGCTAAGTTGATGAACTGGGTTAATGGATCTATTGGAGCTATAATGTTCTTTAACACAAGAACGGCTGTATTGCAGCTTTTATCTACAGTTAACTTTATTAACTGGTCTGACAATAATGTTTTTGCAGCAGGTAGAGCTTTTGCAGATCAAAAACAATATTGGTCTGATTTTAAAATGTTATTTAATTCAGATTTTCTACTTAATAGAAGGCAAGGTTTAAAAATGAATGTTAACGAGGCTGACTTAGCCGAAGAAGCAAAGAAAAACGGACCTATGGGTGTTATTAATAGAATACTAAAAGCTGGTTTCTTACCTACTCAAATGGCAGATAGTTTTGCTATAGCCGCTGGCGGTTCAACTTTTTACAGAAATAGAGTTAATTCTTTAATAAAAGATGGCGTTGGCAAAGCCGCGGCTGAAAAACAAGCATTTCAAGATTTTAGAGAAGCTGCTGAGGAGTCTCAACAGTCAAGTAGACCTGATAAAATTAGTCAACAACAAGCGGGTCCAATAGGACGATTTATATTAGCTTTTGCTAACACGCCATCTCAGTATGCAAGAATAATTAAAAAAGCCGCCTTAGATCTTAAGAATCGCCGAGGGGATGATAGAGAGAACGTGTCTAAGATAATTTACTACATGACTGTTCAAAATCTTATATTTAACGCTTTACAACAAGCTATGTTTGCGCTGGCGTTTAATGACGATGATGACGACGAAAAAACAAGAAGTAAATATGCTAATGTTGCAAACGGTATGGCTGATTCTATATTAAGAGGTCTTGGTTTATATGGTGCTGCTTTTTCAACACTTAAAAACTTTTTACTTAAAATATATAAAGAAGGTCAAAAGAAAAATCCTAAATATAGAGATGCAGCTGTAACTCTTCTTAAAATATCTCCACCAATATCTTCTAAAATTTCAAGGCTTGAACAAGCTGGTGCTATATTAGATTTTGAAAAAGAAGAAATTAAAAAAGCAGGTTTAGATATAAATAATCCAGCAATTTTAGCAGCTGGACAAACAATAAGCGCTTTAACAAATTTACCTGTAGACAGAGCAGTTAAAAAAGTTCAAAACATAAACTCTGCAATAAATGAAGATTTACAATTATATCAAAGAATAGCACTGCTAGGTGGTTGGAATAAATGGGATCTAGGTATACAAGATGAAAAAGAAAAAAAGAAAAAGAAAAAGAGTAAATACATAAAAACAAAAAGAATTAAAACAACAAGAGTTAATTAAAAATGAGAGAGATAAGTAAAGCAATTGTACATTGCACTGCAACTCCAGAAGGGAGACATACTACAGTCGAAGATATTCGATCATGGCATAAAGCCAGAGGGTGGAGTGATATAGGTTATCATTATGTAATTTACTTGGATGGTTCAATACATGAAGGCAGACCTATTGAAAGGATGGGCGCTCATTGTAGAGGACAAAACAAAGGGTCAGTTGGCATCGCATATGTTGGAGGCATAGATAAAAAGCACTTAAAGCCAAAAGATACAAGAACAAAGGAACAAAAAGAGTCCCTAATTGAAATTCTTACGGAACTAAAGCATTTATACTGTGATC
>WLWG01002747.1_pt1 | contig 12895 bp, 9 predicted proteins | sample 6712871 | NCBI WGS metagenome assembly WLWG01 (sample SAMN12718693, study PRJNA515312) | sponge metagenome | isolation source: marine sponge | host: Mycale hentscheli | place: New Zealand: South Island, Marlborough, Capsize Point | collected 2003-05-01 | reverse complement strand
AAGTTACTAATGACTTATCCCCGTTTCATCTGAGCCTTGATCCTGGAGAGGCAATCACATGGGTGGTGTCGATCAACAACTTATTTATCGGGACCAGTAAGAATATCTACCAAATAGAGAGTGGTGAAACCGGGTTTACGCTGGACGGCGTTGTGATCCGCAAGGTTTCTTCAACTAGGAGTAGGTTTGCAGGGGCTGTGGTCATAGGCTCACAGACATTCTTCCTAGGGATAGAGAAGTTTGCGATCTACACGCTATTCTTCAGCAGGGAGTTGAACACATACATCACTAGGAATACAACAGCTCACATACAGCATTATGAAAACACGTTCGAGTTTATAACTCTAGGTAGGCACGCCAACAACTTAGTAGCTACGACAGTATATGCAGGGACAACTATCCCGGGGCCGCTGTTCTACGCAAGTATCAATAGCGATAGTGGAGCGCTTGGATGGGCTCTCTGGGAGATGCCACGGGTAGGGAATACTGTGTGGGGAGGGTATGTTGATACACTTTACATTAATAATAGGCTTGCCCTACTGAAACAGTATGGAACTAATATTGTTCTGGAGGAGTATGACACGGAAAGGTTCCTAGATTTAGAGACGGAAGCTACCATTAGTAGAACTGAAGTAACGTATAACGAGAGCTTATACACTACCTTAAGTTTGGATGACTACCCATATAGCTACTTAGGGGTGAACGGGCCCCTGGCATATGACGTAAAGGGGAGAATAAATACTACACTGTCTGAAGGGGATTACACTGATTTAGGTATACCAATGACAGGGACTAAGACTACAACCTTAGGCCTACCGATAGACTTCAACTTCACCACACTAGAACCACTGGTAAACTTAGGCGGGATCCATAGTCATGGGTCCGTAGTGATTTACTCCTATGTAAGGGCGCTAATAGAGAGGACCGCAGACTTAAGGCTTGGTGGGGAAATGGAGAGCTGGAACATGCTATATAGCTCTGCGCTAGGCTCACACTCTGGTTACTACTATTACGAGAACCCAATCAATGCTAACGATCTAGGACAACTGAGGCTCACTCTTCATGAGATTACAAACACTACAGTGCCGTATGGGAGGTGTGAAGTCTCATCTTTGTATTACAAATTTACGAGCGAGGACAAATGAAGAGGCGACTAACTCAAATTGTAGTCTTAACTTTGGATGAGTATCTAGAGCATAAGAGGGACCGCATTATGCTCAATGGAACGCTGGGGGTGCCCAAAAATTTAGAGAACAAGCTAAAAGAAGTAATGAAGCAATCATTTGACGTGAAGTTAATTTGCTCAACAAACAGGCATCACACAATTGACGAGCTAAGGCAGAAAAAGAACCAGCTCTCAGGAGCTCCAATAGCGTACCTCGGGGCTGTGCAATCTAGTTGGGGTGTGTGGGTTTGGGCCTGCCTTACAGACAAAGCTAGTACAAAGCTGAGGTCTATGCTGCGAACAATGAGGTTAGAGATAGGCGCTCTGATAAGGGATCAACGATTATTTACGCAAGGAGTCTACGCTTTCGTAATGGAAGATAGCCCCAAAGCCGCAGAAGAAATAAAGTTTCTTAAGGCGATAGGTTTCGTACCCTTGGAGGATCAATGGTTTAAAGACACTAGGCCTGTCAATGAAAAGGTGGCGCATTATTTTATATACGATTATGTTAAATATGGCAGTAGGGTTAGAAAAAAGGTGGTAGCAAAGAATGAATACGAGCTCAGCCCTTTCGGGTATCTTAAGCGGGATAGGTTCGGCAAACCCTACCGATATTTTACTTCTGTCTCGATTCCAAAGCAGAGGAAGCCTGTATGCGTCGATCCAGAGCTACAACAATCAACTACTAGACGAACAGTTGACACGAGCAAACTTGAGAACTTTGCGGAGCAACCCCGGTTATTTAGCAAGAGCAGCGGCCAGGGGATTGAATATAGAGAGCGCCCTCCCTCGTCATATAGAGGTCCAAAATATGCTAGATGAATTATTGCAGGAGAATGCAACGATGATATCAAGGGTCAGGGCAAGGCAAGCGGTTGCGGCAATCCGAGCAAACCAGCAAGATGAGAGGGATAGAAGGGGAACTACAGCCAGAACGTTTGGTAACTTCATCACCAGGCTGGCTACTCAACAAGGAGGAGGTGGAGGCGCCGCCGGGGCGGTGGGTGCTGTTGTCGGAGCTGCTGCGGGGGGATAAATGGCTGACGGCATAATACCATTTGAGCAGGGCCAGAGCCCTGGTGCAGAGATTAGAAACCTCTCTGATAGGATCACTGAAGCACAGCTGAGGATGAATGAAGCTCTGAGAATGAGCCGGGACAACGCGCGGTTTAGTGGGCTAATAACAGATGCGCAAGTACAGTTTCGTCAGCGGACACAAGACGCGATTAACCAAGCTAGGAATGACGGGAACTACCTAGATCTATCGAACACCTTGAGGGAAATAGGGGCCGATATAAGTAATAACACTCTAAGAGGAGAGGCATCCAGAGCGGTGGTTGAGTCGTTTAATAACTCATTCATGATGTACGTGAACCAGCAAATACTGTCGACTATGTCGATGGCTATGCAGCTACAACTGACTCTAGATAGAGCAGAGGTAACGAGGAACGTATCAAGATTAACAGAAGAGTCACTGGTAGACGCTTTTAGTAATCAAAACATCTACGAGATGCAGATCAGAGATATCTATAATGGCGCATCTATGGCAGGGACATTCCCTGAAAGGCAAGCGGCGCTTAACCTAGAGACTGCAATTGAAGAGTTAAGATTCAGTAGAGCGGATGAGGCTGCGCTAGTCGATCCTGAGAGAGCGCTGCGAGAGATAAGCCGCTTTAATTTAACAGCGCGGCAAGAGCAGCGGATTAGAAGGAAGATTGCGAATCAAATGCCTAAGGTGAGGGCGGCGAGGAATAGTTTAACTGCAGCGGGACAGCTGAAAATTATGGAGGCCTTGGCTGCGTTAACCAGAGACGCAACAAGTGCTAGAGATATACCTGAGAGTAGAATCCAAGAGCTTGTTACGGCGATCAGGGGAGATACGACAGACCCGAGTCAATTAAGTGAGGAGCAGCGTAGGCAACTAAACTCCATAGCCGCGATACAGCTGAACCAGGAGAAGCTAACAGAGTTTGCTCTATTGAATCCAACGCAAAGGCAGAACTTTATTAACGGAGTGCAAGCGGGCAATGAAGTCGCGGAGATAGTAAGGAATGGCGCGAGCCCTGAGGAAAGAGTCGCATACCAGATGATAAACGCTAATTTGAATGCAGAGATAAACAGGGATCCGTATACACTGGGAATAGAGCAAAGACAGGTAGCGAATTACACACCTCTAGACTTAAACGACAGAAGTGTAGTCCAAAACCCAATGGTATATTCTGGGCGGATAGCTGAGCAGCTAGCGGAAAGGAGAGAGAACGCCTTAAGGCTTTCAATTATGTATGGCACGCCAACGCCCGCACTGACCAAGCAAGAGATAGATCAAGTAAAGCTTGCATATGAGAATGGGGGGACGGGTATCAAGGCAAACCTGGTTCAGCAGCTGGTTGAGGGGCTGGGGACTGACTCGCCGGACCTCTTTCATTTCATATCAGGGAGTGAGTCCCCCACATTAAGGAGAATCGCACTTCTTGGAGGGCTACAAACACAGGGTGAGCATGGCCTTGTAAGCGATATTATTCGTGGGACATCCTTACGGCCGAGAGCGACAAACGCTGCATCAGGTCCAGTAGCGGGGGGTGAAATCACTGGAGGAGACACATATAGGAATAGATTCATACAAATGCTTGAGACTGAGCTTCCTAGGCTGATCCCCTCATATCAGAACGACCAACACCGAGAAGAGATAATAGAGGCAGCTGTAGACTTAAGCCGCTTGCAGACTGGGAACGATTTAAACGCCTTAAATAGGAAAGCAATAAGGCAGTCAATGAGGCGAATAACTGGTGAACTGACACGCGTGAATGGAAGCAATGTGCCACTTCCACCTGGGATGAGTGAGTCAGATTTCCAAGGGATCTTTGACGTGATCGACGTGGAGACGATCGATAGGTTAGGGGGAATAGGGGGTCTGGACCGCGACAATTGGGTGAGGCAATTAAGGATAAATGCGGCACCTCTAGCTGTAGGGCCTGGTGTATATAGATTTGTGGCTCGGGGGAATAGGCCAACTAGCGCAGGGCCACTAATACCTTTGCCGAGCGGCTTAATAAAAACACAGGACTTTACTGGGCTACTAACGCTAGATCTAACGAACCCAGACCTTGGGCCGTTATTAGTCGCGGGAGCTCGGGACGCTAGGTTCCGCAGCGCGCTGGACTTCCTCTTCTTTGAGGGAGCGCCAACCTCACGAGAGTCTAGGGTAAATGCAGAAAGAATTATTGAACAAAATCGGAGTGAACAATGAAACCAGGGTATATAAAAATTTCTGATGCATATCTTAAGTGGACCAGTTGGGAGGGAGAAGATCTAAAGGATCTGATCGACATGACCTTTCTGTTAGAGAAGAATGGGATAGATGAAGAGATAAATAAGATAGCGGCCGCTGCCTGGGAGTCTAAGTTTGGCTATCTGGACTATAACCCTAAGTTCCCAGTTCTTAAGGACATGCAGGAGAAATACGAGGAAGATAAGGACAAGTATCATTACGGTAAGAACAAATTCTCAATAAAGGTGAAGCCTTCTAGATTCTCAGAAACCAAATTTATAGACTCAAATGACAAGGTAATAAACGAACTAGACACTATAAAGGAGCTATTTGGATCTGGAACAATATGTGACATCTATGTAGCCTTGATTCCCTATGAAAAGTCACACCGGTCCATATCGAAGCAGCTCATTGCCGCGCGGTGGAAGAAGCAAGGGAAGAGGACTGATATACGTGGGGCTATGAAGGTATTGTTGGGAGAGAATGAAGAAGACCTAGCAGATATGTGGTTTGGTGAATGAGTGATGGTCCAAGGAGAGGGCGCACTAGGACAGGTCCAACTCGAGCACAACGGGCCCGAGCAAGAGCGAGTCAGGCTAGGCAGAGGGGATTACTGCAGACGTGCCTAGAAGACTTAAGGACTCGTGGAGGAATAACGCGGGAATCATCTAATAGATTGCAGTCTGAGGTAAGGCAGCAGCAAGAGATAGAGATGCGCTTAACAGACGACACTCTTGCGGACTCAACGAGAAACCTCCTAATGGGCAGGTTAGCCAGCATTAGAAGCCGCGTTAATCAGATAGGAAAGATATCGGAACTCTCTGAGTTAATGGATAGAAACCTTGCAGAGGGGAAGGACGCAAGTAGAGTGTTTGCAGCCTTATTAAAGCAGTCTGAAGTGGACATAGGGCAGAGATTCCCGGCTGCTGAGTTACATATCAATTCGACTACGCAAGAAGTCTATGGGCTAGTATACGAAAACCCTACTGCCCGACGGGTGATAAGCGAGGCAGATCAGGCAACATTTAATATGATTGAGAGAGAAATGAGGAATCCCGGGTCGACTGGGTCCGCGGAGCTAAGAGAGACAGGGGGCCATATAACAAAAGTATGGAACTCGATGGCGCAACGACTAAGGGAGCGTGGATTCGACTTAGAGACACTAGATAATTATTTCCCTCAAAAGCTTGATCCACAGAAAATGATAGATCCAGCTATAGGGGGTGCAGCCTCCAAGCAGTTATTTAGGGAGGTAATGTTTGCGGAGCTAGACCGCCCTAGGATGAAGGGCCGCATGGGGGAAGTGCTAAATGACACTCGACTTGGAGAGTTACTTGATGAGGTGTTTGATGAAGTAACAAGTAATAGAGCCTTGAGCGTACCAACTAGCTCTGCCAGTGGTGGTGGATTTCGGATTAACAGACCCCATAGCCGGATTCTGCATTATAAGGATGCGGATTCAGCGCTTAGAGTGCGGGAGAAGTTCGGACTTGGGACGGCTGGGGAGAACTACTTAGACCATACAAGGTATCTTGCAAGGCAGTTAGCGCTAGTGGAGAAATTTGGGCCGAACTACAACCTGACATTTCGCTTCCTGAGAAATAAGTTGGCTAGGGCGGACCCAGTGGCCACAGGGCCGTCGCGGATAGCTTTAGATCAATTGACGGGATACAGTGATGCGATCTGGGATGAATTAATAGGAACGCCGGACTATGCAGTAAACCCTAACATTGCCCTGGTTGGACAAACATATAGGAACCTCAGGTCTGCTGCAAAGCTAGGGCTCTCACCATTAACAGCCCTAGGAGATTTATTGACAAGCGCTCGGCAAATAGCGCGAGTTGGAGGGAAGTGGGCTAGGGTCTTTGGCGATTGGATGCGGGCATTCCTTAACCCACAGTATGAGAGGCAGATAGCAGAGTTAGCTAACGATTTAGGGCATCACTTAACTCTTTACGGAATAGAGAAGCGGCGGTCAATGGACGCACTCTTATCCCAAAAGAATTTAGGGGGAACTAGTGCCGCACATAGATATATAAGAGGTGCCCACGAGACATCTGAGCGGTTTAGAGACTTCACAATAACTGCCAGCGGTCTAGAGAGAAATACAAGGATTGCTAAGAACCAGGCTTGGATTCGGTTCTCAAACTTTCTTGGAGATAATGCTAGCCTGGAATTTGGGGCGCTAGATGAGACTCTTCAGAGATATTTAAGGGTATACAACATTGGCCCAGCAGAGTGGGCGCGGCTACGGACTGCGGTAATAGAGATGGACGGGGTCAAGTATATGCTACCCGAGAGGATAGAAGATCGGGAATTGAGATCTAGACTACATGGATACTTACTGTCAAGAGTGGATCGGTCAGTTTTGGAAGGGACGGCATTAACTGCCGCAGTAGGTAGGCGGCTTGGCAGGAGTGGTAGTATAATTTCGGAGTTTGTCACGCGGCCGTTTTTCCAATTCAAGCAGTTTGCAGTGACATCATTATTTAATCTCATTGATGAATTCACGATAGCATCCACTACAGCTAGTGGGCGCTGGCTTAAGTTCGCAAGCTTAAATGCGCAGAACATTTTAATGGGATTCTGGATTGCAGCTGCGAAGCAGTTTGCGCTAGGAGAGAGGCCAGACTTTGATAATTTACCCCGATGGTTTACATCGAATATCCAAAGGGGGGTTAGTGAAGGTGGGTTACTGAGCTTTGCGGGAGACTATATAAGTGATCGTCAGAGCTTCATCAGGAATTTCACGGGTCGCGGGCTGCCACTCTTTGACCTTGTAGAGTTTATGGTCCAATCTGCAGGACATATGTGGGAAGGTGACTTTGGAAGACCGATCTCCAAGATAGCTTCAAACACCCCTGGAGCAAATTTTTGGTATTCAAGATTAGTAATTCAGCGTATGTTTACAGATAAGCTAGAAGATCTAGTGGATGTTAATGGTCGAAGGAGGGAAGCATGGAACAGATTGGAGGCTCGTGCGCGAGAGTCAGGACGAGAATACTATTGGGGGCGTTCCTTTTAATAGGAGCATTCTTACTAAATGGGTGTCAATACTCTAGGTCTGAAATGATGAGGGTTGATGCAAACGGCGATGGAGTAGCGGACAGTGTTATGGAACACGTCAAAAGCCATACACTGAACAATGGAAAATAACCGCAGGCCGTTACCTGTAGCTGACAGGCCGCTAGTTAGAGGCTCGGCTTTATTATATACGAACCCTAGCAGCGACCTGGCAGCACTGAGTGGCACCAACTTACAACAAGGAGATATATTATCCCCTCCAACACGACAGGGGCTCATCTCTTCGACAATAAGTAACTTTGACTACCTATATAATCGGTCAATAATCCGGCCAACAGTATACAACAGCGATATAAGAGACAGCTACGACGCTCTAAGGAATCTGGGGTATACGATCCCAAACAGAAGGGACGCAGGTGAGGCGGGGCTTTTGGCTGGAGTAGCTAGCCCGGCACCTAGTATTGCGGAGATAGAGAACTTCTTAATTGCGAATAAGGAGTCCATTCTAAATGAGAAAAAGCTAAACCCAGAGCTTAGAGGCTTAAGGACCCTGGACGATATAAGAGGGCAGCACACAGCAGAAAATAGGCGCGCTCAGCAGGAGCTGACAGTAAGAAACCGGGAAAATAATACGCTCGGCTCTATAGGGGGGCGTTTTCTAGCTCCCCTTTTACTACTGGCAGTGAACCCGAAAGAAGCTCTTTTCCTAGCCTTCTACGAATACGCAGGACCTGCTAGGTATCTAGCAAAGAAGATCCCTAATGCAATAGCTAGTCAATTTGCACAAGGAGCCTCTATTCAGGGGGGGATTGAAGCGCTTAACTTCAACAGTGAGCTAGAGTTCAGGAGGAGATTTGAAGACCCTGATGCAAGCGCCTTAGAGTTATTTGAAGAAAGTGTCATAAATACTGTTCTTGGGGGAACACTGCTTGGCATGATTGGGGCTGGTCGGTCCATATATAGGAAAGCATTTGCTGGGGGAAGGCCGAGCCCAGCCGCCGCAGATGCAATAATTGCCGAAGACAGTTTAAACGACTTAGCGAGCCGGAAACCCACGGCAGCAATGACGAACACGGCCCATTTAGATGATGCTCAGAACGTTCCACGTGGAACAAACGTGGATATTAATCATGAAGATGCATACAAATTAGCTCGCGAGCAGATCTTAAATGATCAGCCGGTTGACTTATCGAGTATCTACGGGGTTGCCCCTGAAGGGGTGGGAGAGTTTCGACTTCCTCAGGGGGCGGAGCTACTAGAGGCATTAGATAGGAATGCCGCAAGGAACGAGGAGCGGCTACGAGTAACTGCGCAGGAGGATATCAGCGCTATGGTGCCTAACTTCGAGCAGGAATTGGAAAGCATTCGGAAAAATGACCCTTCATTAGCCCGGGATATTATGGATAGCGCAAGCCCTGAGGTATTAGCCCGCGAGAGAGTAGAGACGTCACAGCTACAGGATCTATTGACGTGCATTGCAGCAGTGTCAGGTAGAGTTGCCGCTCCTTAAGCAGGTAAACTTACAACCCTTTGGTCACGAATGGACACTGTATATACAGCATCTGCTCCTGGCTCTACATGAACCATGTCACCTACACGCATAAGTTGGTACTCCCAATTGGTATCACTTGAACTGTCCCAAGAGATGGTTCTGTTACCTGCGGAGCCCCTGTTAGTGTATTCCATGAAGGTAAAGTTATCTGTAGTTCCGGCCCTTCTGTAGAGAGCTGCAGAAATGTTTTGCCCTCTGCTAAAGACTTGCGACTGATCGAAGAGATACCTAGGGATACGAATAAGACCATCTAGCATGATGTGGTTAGCACCATCTACTCCCGGCGGAATAGTGACACCAAAGCATCGGTAAGTCTGATTAGGAGGGAAAGAATTTCCGAACTGAGTAGTAGTAGTAGGGACAGTAGGGTAATCACTAAGAAAGGGGCTGCCACTAGCAGGAGTGCGAAAAGTTGCACCATAAATGATCGCATTATTACCAGCATCTGCAGCTATTACTCTATAAGGTAACACATCTTGCGGGAAATCCGTGTCAATGAACAGAGGCGTAGAGTGAATAATTAGATCGCTCCCATTCCGTGGCACGTTGGCTATAGGCTGTAAAGCTACCCTTAGCCCAGTAGCCTCAGCTGAAGAGACAGCAGTGCCGAGCTGAACAACCTCCCAGCCTCCTATAGAGGAGACGTACTGGTAATAAAAGTCCTCTCTTTCACTTAGGACTCTGCCGACATAAACAGGAGGAGCCGCAAGGAAGTATTCATCGAGATAGATGAGTAGGTAGTTACGTAGTGGTGCAAGTGCAGTAGAGTCAGGAGCTACAAGCCCCGCCCAACCTGGAACCTCTTCTACATCTGCGCCGGTTTGAATCCTAGCGTTATATATGCGAGCACGATCTACAACGGATTTAAAGCTACGCCCAGAGAGCTCTAAAGAGGTCTTGATGTAGGAAATGTCCTGAAAGATATGGTCTGGAGGAGAGAAAGCGAAGAAGTCCATTGTTATCCTCAAGGTAAGGTTATTATATCAGAACTAGTGCGAAGCTCTATGTAGTTAGAGCCAGTTAATCCGAGTCCTGTGCTAACACGTAAGCTGCGACGATTGAAAGTATTTCCAGAAACAACAAGATCAGCTGATGTATTAAGTGAAGAGTAAGCATAGGCAAACCAATCTGTAGAACCTTGGACGCGTAAGAAATGGAAATAAACATCCGTAGGGTTTGCAACCGCTCCCCTAGCTAAGGGTAAAATGTCCTGGCGAAAGAGCCCATGTGTAGTATAAAGGGTTTGCTCAGAGGTGGAGACTGTGGTGCGGCTTCTCTCTTCTACTACCGCACCGAGAAGAGAGATTGGGACTCCCCTGGGTATGATGCCCCCAGTTACGCCGGTAGAAGCCCTCAAATCTGTCGGGCTGGGGTCGTCTGGAGGAGTGTCGAGAATGTCAAGGCCTATCTTAGATAAATCAGTAGTAAAGCCTAAAATTCCTCTTGGCACAGGGGACACGGTGAAGAAGACGGGCATGCCCAGCTTAAGAGCGTGTGTCCTTGTTCCCGTGATAGGAAATATCCCACTCCGATTCCCGAAAGAAACGTAATTACCAGGAGCAAAAGAACCAGTGACAGTAGTCCCCAGCTTGTCTGGGACCCCAGACCCACCTCCTCCGACTGTAGGTTCCGTGACCGAACCTGATAAGTTCGACGGATCCCATTGCCTGGCAATTCTGTCATAAGAGTACTCTATCCCAAGATATTCATGCTGGACTATACCAACTCTGGCAGGTGGCACAAGGAGCCAAACATCCTCATAGAGATATAATACGAGATAGTTGCCGTAACGCCCGAATGGGGTAGCGGGGCTAGGAGCGAATAGAGCTGTATATCTATTAGAAGGGTTTATTGGGAGAGTCCTAACCCCCACAGCACTGACTCTAGCGCGGCGTATGAGGTTCCCGATGGACTGGTTTCTGCCTTCTAATTGAGCTAAGTAGGTAGCCTTATCTAAGGGCCTGCCTGAGCGCGTGAAGAATCTATATCCGTTTCCGTTTGTCATACTATTAACTCGGAATTGTATAGTAAATTTCTGATTCTAAGAATCGGAAGTAATTAGTTGCACTGGGTGTATTCCCCGGGCCGGTAGTGCTACCTACGGTAGGTCTAGGGTCACTAGTAACAGGAATAGAGATGATCCTCGTTACGCCATCTTGTATTAAAGTCGACCCTCTTGGAGAAAATGCAAATCTATGGAAATGCCACCTGGTAGGGCTTTGGCTAAGAACGAAAGTTATAAGCATTGAGTTATATATGGCCCCCGTTCTAAGAGAAGAAGAGAGGTCTGCTACATAAAGCTCATCCTGACGGACACTCATATCGCGACAGAACCTAAAAGGCATGACATTAGTATTTTGAGCAGCATTCACAATTGTCCGGCTAGTAACACACAGCCCAATAAACCTAATCCTATCCCCAGGGCGAACAACGGTGCCCCCCGTTCTATTCGTGGAATCAAAAGAACTCGGGCCCACCGAGTTTATTCTAGCCCCGGGAGGCCTAGCGTTAGCATCCGCCTCAGTCCTCCTTAAGATCTGATAGTAAGGCTCTCCCGTTGCAGGAACCACGTGGATTAAAGGATGCCCAAAATGTATCGAGGCAGGAATGTACCCGGTAACAACTTCGCCATTATCTAAACCTGACTCTACAGCATCGTGGCTAATCCAGCGCCCTGAAGCGAATCCACCCGCATAAGTGGCTGCTACATCTAACTTGCTCACCTCAGAGCTAGCTCCCGCCGCCCCAGGAGGCCCTACAGGGCCAATCCCCTCTGCGGAGCTATCTGTAATGGTTTCTACCCATCCATTGGCCTCTACGATGAGCCTATACTGCGCAGCGCGGTAATCTTGGGCTACGTTGCCTAGAACATCAGAGGAAACTAAGAACCAAGCACCACCTTCTATGACTTGAGGAATATAAATGGCCATATAAGCAGGATAAGTCTGCCAGATTCCCATAGGGGCTTTATTAAACAGAGCCACATATCCATTAGGGGGGGTAGTAGGTAATGTAGTGACATTTACGGCTCTGGCTCTAGCTCTAGAGATTAACTTGTAGATGGAGGAGTTACGAGCAGCAAGAGCAACCTTTAAAGCGTTTATAGATTGGACTTGAGCGGCTGCGTTTGTGAAGACGTAATGCATGATCTACCTATAAACTATTTGGGATTGTGAAATATTCATCAGACTCCTGGAAAGTAATATAGTTAGTTGGACCACCCCCCCTGGTACGAGAACTATTTTGGGTTGGGCGAGGGCTAGTTCCGGGGATAGGGACGGAGTAACCATTCCTCCTGGAGAAGAGAGTCCCGGTCGTAGAAAACCCCATGCTGCTAAATAGAAGAGGAAATTGGCCCACAGTGTTGCCTGAAATTGTAAAGTAAAGAAGAAGCCCGTTGTGAATTGGTCCTAAGTTTGCTGCACCACTTAAGCCAACAACATACATCTCGTCTTGCCTGATAGTGATATGCCGAGAGAGCCTAAATGACATAACGTTAGTATTCTGAGCGGCTGTAGTCACGACTCTGTTTGTAACACAAATACCTACGAATCTAAGCCTATCTCCCGCCTGGATTGGAACCCCACCATCCCTATTAGTAAACAAGTTGGTCCGGGACTGCCTAGTTCCTGGCGAGGAGGTCCCAGCAATTTCTGTCGCCCTCAAGATCTGATAGTAAGGCGCCCCTGTAGCCGGGACTATATGCACTACCGGGAACCCTACATAAATACTAGAGGGCAGCATGTTTGCTATTTGCTCGCCATCATCTACAGCTGATTCAATTCTGCCATGGCTAAGCCAGCGACCTGACCCGAAGGCCCCGGTGAAACTAGCGTCTAAAGCTAACTTACTGACGTTAGAGCTTGGGCCTGACGGACCTCTTGGT
>WLWG01002745.1_pt1 | contig 12899 bp, 18 predicted proteins | sample 6712871 | NCBI WGS metagenome assembly WLWG01 (sample SAMN12718693, study PRJNA515312) | sponge metagenome | isolation source: marine sponge | host: Mycale hentscheli | place: New Zealand: South Island, Marlborough, Capsize Point | collected 2003-05-01 | reverse complement strand
TATATGTGAACGTTCCGTGTTGCCTGATACACATATATTTGCAAAAATGTTGTATGAAGAAGGTAATATTGAAGAAATTAATTATATTATTTATAATAGATTTATCAAAAAAACGATTATGTGCTCTTTCTATAATTATAGTTCCATAATCATAATCCATATTATTTGTAGAAATATTATATTTAGATTTGAAACATGTCACAAACTTTTTAAGTTGATAATAAATATCTTCATCTGAATAAATTGTATCATTTAAACTAATATTTCTGTTTGGATAATAATCGTTACAATTCCAGGGTGAACGTTGCCATTTATCATCAAGAATATAGAAATAACAATTTTTGATAAAATAAATTATTTCATTTGTTTATAATATTGATAAAATAATTTACCATAAGTTATACCCTCTTCGATAAATGCTTTTCTTTTTTCGATACTAGTAAATGTTTCAAACCATTCCATATATTTTCCCTGGCATTTATCAATACAATTAACTTCATAAGGGATTTTTTTATAATTACTTTCATTGTCTATATAGGATATTATTTTACTATTTAAACAATAAATATACTGTAATAATTTAGTTTCCTCATCTACATTGTTTACTGATGTATTAGACATATTTCGAAACCCTAATATTTCATTTTCTTCACATTTTTGTGATTCTAAACATTCTTGATGCTTGTATGTTATTTCTCTCCTTAGAGGAAGCTCCATAACTACAGTTATAACTCCTGCCTTCTTATCAACATCTACTGTTGAGTATTTTTCTATGTATTCATTAATATTCATTTGTCATCTCGTCTAAATACTCTATCTTATTGTATAGTTGTGGGCACATTCTTTTCAGATATGGCGATTTGTCTATATAAAAACTCTCAAAACCTATTGCGAAGTATTCGTTTATTGAAGTTATTGAATATGGACTTAAGAACAATCCATCTGCTATCGTGCTCAAAACAGGATAGCCGATGTCTTGAAAAAGAAACATATCAAAGTCTTCATCATACTCTGGCTTCAAGAACTGTTCTATTATAACATCAAATCCTTCACTTTTCAACAAATTATATAATCTTTTTCTTTTTCCTATAAATTCTTGCTGAATTGTACCGTCATCATATATTATCTCTGCGTTGTTTTGTTCTACTGCGTGAGATATTTCGTGAACCATATCATCTATAATGTCTTGATTGTTGTCCTGCACATTAGCGATATAGAGAACACCATCTTTATAGAGAGCATTTACACTGCGCTCTATCATTTCATCGAACATACCTATTCTTACAGCCTGAACATATTTGAGAAAAGCAGAAGGTATTAGCTTCTCAATGTGTTCCAACACTTGTTTGAGATTTACAGTGTCCGAGAGAGGATCTTCTGTCCAAACTGGAATATCATTGTTTAAATAATATATTCCAGGCGTTGACATGCTCTCTCGTATATATTCCAACATTATTTCTCTGCTTCCGCTACAGCTTTCATATCGTCAAAAGCTTGATGATAACCTCTTGTCCAGTTCTCCTCTGCGACAGCTAATAGAAACTCTGGGAACTCATTCGCCATAGTTGTAACTATCATGTCAACTGTGACTCCTTCATCATCTGGGTTGTGCTTTTCGCCCACATAATTAACGAGCCATTCTTTCATTTCTGTATCTGGGTTTACAACTTCTGCAAGCCCTTCTGTAATATCTTCCACGATATCTCCTATAGTATTTTTGATGCGATTGAGGCTAATATGCTTCTCTCGCCTTTCTTTAAAGTTATATGCCCTGCGACATATTGATCTTTCATTTTTTCAACGACATACGATAGTCCGTTAGATGTAGCGTCAACGTAAACATTGTCTATCTGATCAATATCTCCCGTGAACACTATCTTTGTGTTTTCTCCAACTCTCGTGATGATTGTCTTTATCTCGTGAGCAGAAAGGTTTTGCGCCTCATCTATCAGAATGTATGCGTTTGCTATTGAGCGCCCACGGATATAAGTCAATGCCTCTATTTCAATGGTGCCCTTCTCGACATATAATTCAAGTGCGGTCTTGTCGTCTCCCATAAGAAACTGGAGGTTGTCTTGAATAGGCATTAACCAAGGCAGTAGCTTATCTTTTAAGTCTCCTGGCAAAAATCCTATGTCCTTGCCCATTGGTTGGACTGGACGAGCCACTATTAGTCGCTTATATGTTGATTCTGGGGATAAAACTTGTTCTAACCCCGCTGCGAGACAGAGAAGACTCTTTCCGCAGCCTGCTTTACCTACGACACTTACGAGAGGTATACTTGGGTTCATAAGCATATCAAGTGCGAATCTTTGTTCCTTGTTCCTCGGAATAACACCCCAGATTCCGTCTTTATTGTCTACAATGTGACGAATGGGTTTGTCGTACCAGTCAAAGAATGCTAAGGCTGTTTTCTTTTCGTCTAAGTCAGACTTCATCATTATGAACTGGTTGTTGTGGAGAGGAACTCCGTCTGTTAATATGTCATCTACGAATACTGGCTGTTTTGCATAGAAGTCGTCTATTATTCTATCCTCAACATAAAACTCGGTTAGTCCGTCGTATAGTCCATCTGCCGTCTCAACGACTTGATCGGAGTTATATCCTTCGCAAGCAAGTCCAAGTGAGTCGCAGATTACCCTGAGTTGGATGTCTCTTGTGACTAAGATTACATCTCTTTCTGGTTCCGTTTCTCGGAGAGTCAGAGCAGTAGCAATAATAATATGATCAGCGTTTTTTCTATCCAAGTCATCTGGAATGTAGTTTGAATCGTATCCTTTGACATATAGACTTCCTCTTTTGTCTCCAAGCGAAACTCCATCTTGCAAATTTCCGTTTTCCCTAAGAGAATCAAACGATCTAATAATGCTTCTGGCATTATTGCCTACACTATCTTGTCGCTTCTTATGTTTATCTATTTCTTCAAGAACTTTGAGAGGTACGATGATATCGCTTTTTCCAAAGTTATTTATTGAAGTATGATCAGTCAAATATACCGAAGTATCTATGACATATGTCTTCGGGTACATTTATTTTCCTTATAGCATATCTTCGAGACACTTGTTAAATAACATAATGTTTTTAACGCTATTAACTTTTTTAGCCTGAGACATCAAACTTGTATGTTCCAATCCAATATCTCTTCTCATCATCTTTGCGATTCTCGCTTTCCCACCAGACGCTCTCTTTATTATTTCTCTAAGAGTCTTTTGATTACTAAAGGCGACAACGGCGTCTTGGAATTCTCTAGTCAATTGAGCGTGTGCTGCCATATTGCTAAATCCATATTGTTCTGCCGTCTGAACTCTTTCTATATCATATTTTTTAAAAACAATTGATTCCTCTACTTTCTCGACGAATGCTTCGTAAGCCTTAGTAATCAGTTCTTTACTCTCGTCTATGAACGGAGTAGATGCTTTGCTAAATCCTCCCATTGCAGAATTCTTGCGGAACTTGTCGGAATGCTCGTTTAGGATTCCTTCAAAGTCGTTTATTTTTCCAAATGGATATTCGAGGAGAGAAGATATTACATCATTGGCGACATCCTTGAAGTATTTTCCTTCGTTTAATCCAACGCCGAATGTAATGTCTCTGGATTCACACCATTGTAATATTGCTTTTGAAAGAGATTTTTTCTTTCTTGCGGGGATGTAGCCTGTTCTCTGTTCGTTGATTTCTCTTCTCAGATTTCTTAGCCATTCAGTGTTGTATTTTTCAAGCCATCTGTCTGAAACTATCTCGTTTATTACATCAATAAAATCATCATCATCTATTTTGTCCAACAGGCTGCTCGGTGAGATGTACTCTTCTTGTGCTTCAAACGAATATTGATTTCGCTTTCCGTGATATTTCTTCATAGTATTCTAAATAGTATCCTTTTCCCAAAAACTCTCGTAATAGTATTGAATAGCGGTTAAAACGACAGTCAATATTACAGTTAATTCGAGAGATCTTTTAAATTCACCAAGATATAAATAACTTATTACACTTGCAACACTGAAAGACAATATTCTCCATATAAACACTTTCTTTAATTTTCGGTTCACTCTAGTCTCCACCGTATGTTTTATATAATTCTGACTCTTCCTCAAGGACACACAATTCGTTACAAGATGCTATCCCTTTATTTTGAGAGCCGTGTTCATATGATATTTTATCAATATTCGTCCAAAACAGATACCCATGAAACGCTGGATGTCCAGTCGCCTTCATGCATTGTACGCCATTTTCGCACACCAACTCAACTACCCATCCAGAAACGAGGGGGCGATTCAACTTAGCATGAATCGAAATATCTGGCGCTGCGTTAATGACGACAATATCTCCCTCTTTCATTTATTTTCCGATAGTCTCTATAAAAGGTGAGCCTTTTTGTAACCCTGCTCAGGTTAGAATCAACTACTCTGCGTCAGTTGTTGCGTCAGTGTTGATTTCTTCGATAGCTAAATCGATTTCAACCGCTACATCAGCGATGTCGTTTGCAGTTACTTCTGCTGCGACTTCTTCTGCCGCTGGCGCTGCTGGTTCAAATGTGCATGAACCGTGTGTTGTCATTACGACTAAAGCGCCGCCGATGAAGCTAATTTGGACCTTAAAGCGTGCCCATAGTTCTTGTAGTTTTTTCATTTTGGATTATTCCTTTTTTGTTGTCTGAACAGTTTTATAACTTATTCAGGTTTATAAGTAGTGCGTCATTTTACTAACACACTATTATGTAAGGCTGCCCCTGCAAGACTTGAACTTGCGACCCATCGATTAACAGTCGATTGCTCTACCAACTGAGCTAAGGGGCATTATAGGGGAGTGAGGCATCTGATTCCCATGCCTCCCTGCGGATAGACTGACGTTGTTAAGCGTTCTTTGTCTCTTGAACATGAAGTCGCACATCTTGTGCTGTAGTCTTCACTGTCTGCATCGCCTTGCGAACTCGTGTGCCTGCTGCGGCGTTGTTGTTGCTATAAAACTTATCATAGTCATTACGAACGTTTTCAAGTAACTCAATGAGTTCATTTAGGGTATCGGGTGTGTTGTTGCTCATGTTTCCTCCTTATAAGCATCTTTATTATAACAAAATTTTCAGTCTTTATTAAATTGTTATTTCTATTGTGTTTCCATGACTTGTTATCTCGCCCCACATACCATCAGTGGAGCAAGAGCCATTACTATAAATAGTCCTACTACCCTCTTTTAGCCTCGTTCCTGCGTTAAAAACGAAGGTTCCTTGTTGAGAATTATGTATATGTCCGAAGCAATGGAGGATTGGTTGGACTTCATTTATTCTCTCGGCAAGACTTTGTGATCCACACAAACGGTATATCGGAATACCGTCCCTATCGCTATCAAAAGTCAAATCCAGCATTCCCCGTGGCGGACTGTGTGTTATTACGATATCTGCGTCGTCTGGGATGGTATTCCATATAGAGCCAAGTTCCTGCTCTGCTCTCATGAACGCCCACTCGCCGTAGCGCGGCGTGTAGGGGCTTCCCCATACCAAGAGTCCTTCTATTTTCACAGAAGCGTTCTCAAGGTAAATAATACCCCTATTTTTTATTTCTTCTGGAGTGATTAATCTTGCTTGAATGCTCGTGTCATGGTTGCCCGCAACAAGGACTTTGTGCCTGATGTCAAGACTTGAAAACCAGTCAATAAATGCGATACATTCTTTTTCGTTTCTTTCAATATCTTTTCTACTTGAAAAGTCTCCAGAGTGGATTATTAAGTCAATATCGCTCGGAATGTTTATTTTTTCATGATTTGTGTGAGTGTCGCTAATGTGCAGTATTTTCACTTATTACCTTCCCGTATACCTTTAGAATAGTCTGAGGGACGGTGTAACATTGTCCGTTCATAAGGGTGATATACATTTTGATGCCCCTATCGTCTACCTTTTCTCCCAAGATTAGACGCATCTTGCCGCTTCTCATACGGATTAAATCACCGACTTTCACGAAATGCGCTCCAAGTCTCTCTCGGAATAAGATGGAGTGTAATAGCTGGAATATCCACCAGTTCCTTTATCAGTTTCTGCTCCGTTCCACTGAACATTGTAGTATCCGCTGTTTGCTTTTGTTACAAGTCCAACCTTTCCAGCGAAGCCGTGACGGTTTGCTCGCTTGTTGTCCTTGCCTCGGACAAGAGAACCAGCAGGGTATTTTGGAGGAGACGGAAGAAGCGACTCGCATACCTGAGTTACGTTGTCTCGGAATGAACCAGCGAAGTAGTCAGTCATTGAATCGGAGTGATCGTCAAACCGACGGACGTGGAATAAGCAAGCTTGACCATCGAGGGCGTCAGGATCAGTGCCGTGCATACCGTTGACAGAGAATGAACCAACGTATCCTTCGTACTGGAAACTCCATTTATAGCTTCCGCCTTGAGACGGGGAATCGACTTGGATGTCAATACCTTGTTTTTTGAAGTGGCTCTTGACTTTTTTGATTGCGTTGCGAACTTTCATTGTACTCTTCCTTTCTTTATTACATATATAATGTAACCTGTTAGGGGGTGTTTGTCAAGGTTTTTGTTCAAATAATACTGATTTTTTCATTATCAAGTTCGGAGTGGGCATACCACAGTAACTTGTCTCCGATGTGGAGTCTGTAGAACCTGTTGATATCTCCATTCTTAGATTCAATATCGCTTATTTCAACGACTATTGCTGGGCGAAACATTTCACACTCTCCTTCGGGAGTGGTAATCACAACATCTTGTTTTAGCAACTGTCCTACTTTTATATCCATCTTTTCTCCAATAAAAAGCTTCTCTCTACATAACAATATAACCTGTTTTAGAGAGAAGTCTATGTATTCTTTGTCAAGAATGTGTAAAATAGATTACCCGATGATGTGATCCACGAGTCCGTATTTTAGACAGGTTTCAGCGTCAAACCACAAGTCTCGCTTGAGAATGTCGTTTAATTGCTTCTTCGGTATCTTAGTATGCTTAGTATAAATACCACGGATAGTCTCCATCAAAGTATCGCTGTTTTCCATACTATCTCTGAGCGCTTCGTAGTTTCCCCACATTCCAGATGAGAGTTGGTGGATAAGCATGAAAGAATGTCTGTGTATAAAACGCTCTTCTGCCACGACGCTCATTATAGTTGCAGCCGAAGCCGCGCAGCCATCGATGTAAGAATGCACTGGCGCTGAACTATTGAGGATGTAATCAACGGCAGCGAATCCAGAGAATACTGAACCACCATAACTACAGATGTGAAGTTCAATTGGAACATCTGGTGCTCCCAATACTTGACTTCTATTCTTAATGGAGTTTCCAACCCTTATGATGTTCTTATTCAGCGCTAGGATTTTAGGGCGAGATACTTCTGAATAGAAATAAATCTTATTGTCTTGAACGGATACAATGTTATTGTCATCCGATCCTGCTTGAGGATCTTCGCCACTGCTCATCTCTATTCCTTTTTCTTGCCAAAATAAATCTTTCATTTTGCTCCCCTTGTTATTAAGTCAATTGTTATACTAAGGTATTCTTTTGTTACCTCTTCTGCATACTCTCTATCGTGTTCATTCATAATATATACTATTCTTTCTAGAAACTTCTTTCTTGTTTCTTGTTCAGGTACACTGTCATCGCGGACACTCACATCCATTATGTCATATAAAATCTCTGCTACTGCTAAGGCATCGCCCTTCTTAATATACTCGGCGGCATAAAGCCGTGCTAGTGTTTCAAGTTCCACAGAGTAAGTATAATCTCAAAGGTGTTTTTAACTATTTTCATTTTATTAGAGTAAATAAGTTCCTATATTTTTATTATTTTTATTATCTTAATGAATCTATTAGATTTGATGCTCTTTTCGTTATTTCGACTGTTTCGTTCGTGTCGTCAGTCTCGCCTATGAAAAACATGTTCGTTGGCTCTAAAACCCACTCTTCACCTGTTGCAGCTACTTCTGATTGCCCTGCGTCTGGAACGCAGTTCTTCCAGTCCATCATAAATTGTCTTGGGAGTTCTGATGGTTTTGAATACTCTGGATCAAGTCCTTTGGACATGAGGTAGTATTGGAGTTCGTATGGTGCTGGCTTAACTTGTGCGCCGTACATATTATTCATACTTGGATTTGAGAGGCGTTCTTTGCACTTCTCGAACTCTGCACCTAAGTCTAAAACCTTTACATTGTCTGTGTTTAGTTTTCTGCTGTCTGCGGCGTAGAGGTATAGTTTTTTATCTTTCTTCATCAAGGCGTCGTAGCATTGACGGATAGTTGGAGCAACTGATACTCTCGGAGTAAAGTCGTCTTCTATGACTGCTCCTGTGTTGTCTTGCATAGGGTATCTTGGGAGACGGGGAGTGAACTCGTGTTCATCCTCTTCGCCTAGTTTTACTGATGAGAGATGGAAGATTTTGAAAATACTATCAACCTCGTCCCATTTTAGGACTATTGACTCTTCTTCACTCTCGGCGAAAAGTCTCCATCTTTCAAGTAGGAGTTTCATGCGACTGATTTGTCTCCTTGACATTTCCACTTCTTTCTTGATAAGGCGTTGGCGCACGGAGGGTTTTTGCACTTCTTAATCTTTGCTGAACGGGCGCAGTATGCATCGCCCTTCTTTGTGCCAGGTCTAATCCTATCTCCGCCATCTTTGGCTTTTCCAGCTTGTCCGTATGAACGGCACTTGCCGTCTACTCTTTTTGCGTAGCGCTTTCCTTTAGATGGCTTGCAGGGTTTCTTCTTTTTTTCGTCGAGCACTGCATCAATCTCTTCTCTGATTATTTTTTCAAGACTTTCTAGTCTATCGCTTTTTTTAACTTTACCCTTTTTAGTTGCAGGTACATACTGTTTACCAGCTTTAGTTCCTGCTGCCTTCTTCGCATTATCTGCTTTCTTTTCTGATTTGGACATTTTAGCCCACTTGCCTGGTGGTTTGCAACGGCTTTTGGAACCATCTTCTTTACCACCACCACACGGAGTGCCGTCAGAGTGAACCCACTTCTCTTTTGTCCATCTATCTAAGCCGCCGTCTTCTTCTACAACTGCTTCGTCCTTTGCATCTTTGCCTCTGCCTTTTCCATAGTTTGGATCTTTGCAATACTTTGAAGCGATTTGTGCGGCACGGGCTGACCAATTCTTTATCTCTTTTTCGCCATCGCCGTCAGTATCCTTGTCGCCACGATGAATATCTTTGCCACCTGGATCTGTTCTGAGAACATAACTAATGCCTTTATCGCATATTTTACCTTCTTCTATATCCGATTCCTCTTCGGTTATCTCTTTACAAGAACCAGGTTCTCCCTCTTCAGTGCCTTCAACTCTCTCATATCCGTCCCAACAGGCTTCTTGTATAAAATCTTTCCATTTGTTTTCGTATTTTGTCATTCTTCCCCCTTATCTTGCCACTCGTATGAGGTTTTGTCTTCGCTAATAGGACCGCCTGCTGCCCAAGTGAAGCAAGTTCTTGCGCTATGGCATTTAAAGTGATGCATCCAACAATAGCCAAGTTGTCCGTCTTCTTGAACAGAACCTGGCATACATTCCTTCATCCGTGGCGAGATGTCAAATGCTACGCAGTTGGAACAATTAGATTCTCTTGCCACATCTGGTGTTGTGTTCCAATGTTCTGCTGCTCTATCCCAATATTGTTCGTCTTCAGCGTTTAGAGGTCCATATTGAATGTGTTCTGCTTGAATAGCAGCGTTACGATTCTCTGTGTTGAGTTCAATATCCTGAGTTGGGGCTGGGCAAATGCGCTCCCTTGCCTCTTGAATAAATTCTCTCCAATGTTCTATTAGTAATTTCATTATATCACTGAGAGCAGATAGTTTATTGCTTTCTGCTTCTCCTCCTCGTTGTATGGGATGTTTTTTATATACTCTGGAAACTCTTTTAGTCTCGGAGCTATTTTTGGCATTTTAAGAAGATGTTGAGTTAAATCAACAAAGTTATTCACTTCTTCTGGATTGGCGTTTATGCCTAATGCTTTTAGTAGTTCTTCTGGATTTGAGTTCTTCTCTCCGACATTCTGCCACTTGCGCTTGCTCTTTGGATCATTTGGATCAAACTGCTGGGGAAGTTCCTTTCTTTGGAAACCGCCTGGATAAGAGATGGTGATGCGAGAACGAGGTGTTCTTCGTAGACTTGCAACAAAGTTTAGGAGATAGTTTCTGAAAGTTCCCTTTACCTCTTCGTCGCCTGTCCCAGACATCAACCAACCTGTGTCTCGGATATTGGGAGAAAGCATCAAGTCTATTTGGACATACTCGTCGCTTCCCATAATTGGATATCTGATGGCGATGTTCTGTCCGAGCAGTTTTGCGTCTTCGTCGCCTAATGTGTCTTTTAAGTCGGAGAGCAGTTTATTTTTAAATTCTTTTGGTTCAAAATCCCCTGAACTTACTACGATGTCTAAATCTCCAGATAAAGATTTCTTTCCAGTTGAGCCGATAGGCTGATATTCAGTTATGCCTGCTGGCTTGAGATGGCGTTCGAGAAAGTCGTCAAGAGTGGGTTGAACCGCTGCTCTTTGAATGGAGACTGTATCGGGATTTCCCTCTGCATCTTTGAACGCTTCACCACCTTCTACAAGCAGGGCGAACTTGCGCCAGTTTTCAAATAGTAGTTTCATTGCTTGCCAACATCTAAACCGAACTGTTCTCTATTAAAGGCAATCAATTCATCTGCCAAAGGCTTAAGCTCATCAGACAACTTTTCATAGGCACCTTCAATATGCTCCTCGTGCGTCCCGAGAGGTCGTTGTAAAAGAACATCTTTGGCTGCATCAGTTATCTGCTGGGCTATGTCTTTTTTACCTTCATCTCTGAGATTAGCGAGCTTATCCATGATATTCTGCTCATTAAGATACTTCTTCCAATTTTCAAATAGTAGTTTCATATTCATAAATAGTTTGTAATAACATCTAACGCAAATAAAAAACGCCCCCGACTCAACTAAGAGAGGGGGGCGTCATTATCGTTGTTGTTTATTGTACGTCGATTACAATACTCTCGCCTGAGAACACTTGGGTTCTGATAGGCAGTCCGTCTGGACCTTGGAAGAGATTTGTTGAGACATGCTGAATGGCAAGTCCTCCAATACCTTCGTCGAGTCCGTTAGTGTTGAGATTGAAATGTCCGTCATCATCGAACTTACAAACCATCGTTGTTTCGCCAACTAAAGCGGTGGCGATAACGCTATCTTCCGAGTTTCCACTATAAGAGATAGATGAATTGTTGTTCAATACAAGAGCACTGGCGTTATTTCCATCAAAATGGACAGAACTTGGAATAGTGTCGAACTCTTGAACATCCCATGCTCCAAAGTATGAAGAATAATCACCAGGTGCCTGAACATCCAAGACATCTCCGTCATTGAACTCTGTGCGATTGGTTGCTACTTCTGTACCATTTACCTCGTGGCTTTCCCACACATAAGTGGGTTGTCCAGCTTGGTTTTCTCTTTCGATTCGGTATGAGTCTCGTGGTGTTCGAACCTCTAACCAACTTCCGACTGAGCGAGAGTCATCTGGAATGCCTGGAATAGCGCCTTCTGGGAAAGATGACTGAACATCTTCTTGACTGCCAACCCAACATTCTCCAGAATCTAAAGTTTCCCATAGATTGTCACAATAGTGAGGATCGCCAGGTGGTTCCCAAAAGAAAGCTCCCACAGTATCTGAATTTAAACCTCTGTCTATTCCGTTAGAGGCATCCATGTTTTGAACATTGATAGTTCCAGCGATTCGACATACGTCAATCTTAATAACTTCGATTGGCTCGCACTCAGCAGCGCTTGAGCCTTCTCCGTCCATAAACTTGTTTGTTGCCTTGAACCAGTTTCGGTTATCTACTACAGTTGTTCCTGTGAACGTTACAGTATCTCCAACGAGGACACTACAAACATAATATCCCTCGTCGTCGGTTACTGCGACTGAAGTTGATTGAGTTCCGTCGCAAGTCACTTCAGCGCCTCGGATAGGAAATCCAGTGATGTCAACAACTCGTCCAGATGCACATGATGGCACCATACCTTGATCGCAGTTCCACCAAGAGAAGTGAGATGCCTCAAACTGGAAGTAGGTGTTTCCATCTTCTTCAACAATGTTTCCAACGCCTTCTTCTATCCACATTCCTCGTTGAGTATCAAAAGACCAAGAAGACTGTGTGTCTCCATCAGCAAGTTGATAAATATCTGGAAGATCTCCGTTGGTGATAGGAATCTCTAAAGATGCTGGAGAGTCTTCAGAAATATTTAGTTCTTCTCCACCTTCACCAAATAGTGCGACATCAATCATACCATAAGATACAAGTTGAAGAGTCTCAGTTACATCCTTATCAGTGCCTGAAGAGCCTTGAGCAATTGCAGTCAAGTCAGTTGGTGCTCCCCAAACCTCTGGAGTTGAAGGATCTACATGAGTAACCTGAACAGTTACTTCTCCAGAGTATTGATTTCCATCAGAGTCTATAAAAGAATTTTCTGAAAAACTAACTCTTGTGCCTTCGATAAATACATTGCTTGATTCTGCTGAATTAACAACGGAGAAGCCATCTGCCTCAAGTAGAGAAGCATTGGAAGCTACAGTTTCCCAAGAATGTAAAGTAGTGGTTTTATAGTTTCGTGCGTACCCTTGTTTAGAGAATTGCACAACGATGGTATCTGCCGCATCTACATCAAGAAGAGTATATGTGCCGTCAGCAGATGTAGTTGCTTCCACATCTTGTGCAGTAACAATTACATCTGCTAGAGGTAATCCATCGGTAGTTGTGACAATGCCAGAGATTCTTCCGTGAGAATCTCCAGTGTATACATCGTCGTAGTTAAGTCCACTGCTACATGCAGTGAATAATGTTCCAAGTACAATTGTTCTAATAATCATATTTTTTCCTTTTGTTGTGTAAAATGGTGGAGGTGGCGGGAGTTGAACCCGCGTCCTAAGTAAATT
>WLWG01002743.1_pt1 | contig 12902 bp, 15 predicted proteins | sample 6712871 | NCBI WGS metagenome assembly WLWG01 (sample SAMN12718693, study PRJNA515312) | sponge metagenome | isolation source: marine sponge | host: Mycale hentscheli | place: New Zealand: South Island, Marlborough, Capsize Point | collected 2003-05-01 | reverse complement strand
ACGCCATACCAACAAACTGTAAGTATAGGGCGATAGATAGATATGAATACGTATTTCATTTTTCTAATTCTAATAAACCTAAATTTATTGCGGATAATTGTAGGACTGAACATTCTGAAGTAACTAAGAAAAGGTTCGAAAAGCCAGTTACGACTATTAATTCTAGAGATGGTGTATATGACTCACAAATGAGAGAATTAAATTCTAAAGGTTCATTACCACATAACGTAGTCATTGCCGCCTCAGAAACAAATCCAGGTATATTACATCCCGCACCTTTTAGTGTTGAGTTAGCGGAATGGTTTGTAAAAATAGGTTGTAATGAAAATGACACAGTATTAGATCCGTTCGCAGGTTCATCTACTACAGGTGTTGCATCACTAAAGAATAATAGAAAATTTATTGGTATAGACTTAGTTGAGTTTAATATTAATTTTGGTAGAAAGAGAATGAACCATTATTTAGATACTGGTGAGACATACATACCTAAAAATATGTTAGATGAGAAGGGTATAGATGTCAATTATTACAAAATTAAAGGTAAACATATTAACAATCCCTGACATTTTGTCACATTTTACCTAATGGTATATTATTTGACTATTGTGATGTAAATAATAATAAAAAAAAATAAATTAAAATGAGTAAAAATTTTTTAAATTTAATGAGAGAATTTGAGGGTGTTTTTGGGGACGATGTTTTTCCTACATATAACAATATAAGGTTAAGATATACACCACTCAGTAGAGAAAAAAGTGGTTTTGAGAATAATATACCTTCTACTAATGTTTTTGAGGATGAATGGGTATATAAGTTTGAAATAGTTACACCTGGATTAACTAAAGAGGACATATCAATAGACATCAAAGGTGAAACTCTAACATTTAAAGCTTCAAAGAAAGTAGATAAGAGTGAAAATGGTAGTTATATAACTAAAGAATATCATTACCATAATTTTGAGCGTTCTTTTGAGGTACCTACAAATGTTGTAAGTGAGGAGATTTATGGTAAAACAGAAAATGGTATTACTACTATTTTCCTACCAAAAGAAAAACCAACGAAAACAAAGTCTTACGAAAGAAAAGTAAATATAGACTAAATCTATAAATTACTAATTATGATAAAAACCCACAAATGTGGGTTTTTTTATTTAAAATATTTGATATAATAATATATTTTTATTATATTTGTAAATATGATACCAAGCGCACCGACATTTAGAAAAATAGTAATCCTTCTAAAAGATGAAGAAGGTAAACCAACTGATAGAGTAGAATATGAAGATTCTGCAATGGTTATAACAGGTAATTATGTTTTAATTACTGAAGAAAATAGAGTTTCGATAAATGAACCCTCCGAAATTAAAGGGGATGTTTACGAACTTAAAAAAATACATTCATATAAACTTTTAAAAGATTAATTATGGTTTTAATAAAACATGAAGAAAACGGATCCATAGAGTGTCTATATGACTCCTCTAATATTTTAGGTTCTAAGTACATCGTCAATCAAAAAAAATTGGCAATAATATTTAACTCTGGTAGACAATATGTTTACGAAGGGGTTACTTTCACAGATTACTCAAAGTTCGAAAAAAGTGAAAGTCAAGGTAAATTATTACATAGTGTAATAAAAAAATATTCTTACTCACAATCAAAAGACTTGGTAGATGTGAAACCTTTAGTAGAACAAATAGAAGAAATTAAAAGTACGTTATGAAAAAATCTTCCTACCAAATAAAAAAAATTATGGTTACTAGTGGTAAACCACAACACGTAATTTTATTAGACTCCACAGGTGTAGTGTTCGAAACTAACAAATTTGAACAGGCAACTAAAATGTGTGAAATATTAAACACAAATTCAGATAGTGGTTGGAGATACGAAATTATTACAATTGTAAATAAATAGAAACGGGCGTTTCGATTAATAATAAATAAAAATAAAAATAGAAAGTTATGGAAAATGAAACAATGTTAGTTTTAGTGTCAGTCTTGTCAACCGTAGGTTCAGGTGTTTTAATATTAACTATTATAAATATCTTCGGTAAATTGAGTGGTAAGGTCGATGTTATATATTTAATGAAAATCCAACGAAAAATAGAAGAAAAAATAGAAGACAACTATAGATTAATAGATAGAAGTGTAGAAGATATACACAACGCATACGACAACAAATATGAAAAGTTGTATGATTATATAAGTAAGGTTGACAAAAGAATAGATTCTAGATCTGATAAATTAGTCAATCATATGGTAAGTGAGTTTGATGTCCTACACAACAAAATAGATAAAAAAGAAGAAAAAAAGTTACTTAACGATTAAATAGTAATACGCCCGTTTCTATTTTTTATGATATTTATCCATAAAGAGAAATATTTATTATTATGGATATAAAAAAAATTACAGAACAAGAAGTTAGTGACATAATAAAAAAAGAAGATATTGACTTATCTTCTTTTGAGGTTCAGTCAAGTTTAAACCCAAAAATATTCGATAAAGAACAACACATGCATGAAGATGTAAGGAGAAGACTTATTATGATTGCAGATGATTTCTTTGAAACTTTAAATGTAGGTTGGGTAGATATAGATGATATTATATTAACAGGTAGTTTGGCTAATTTTAATTGGTCTAGGTTCTCAGATGTAGATTTACATATATTAGTAGATTTCGGTGAGGTAGATGAGAATGAAGAATTAGTAAAAGAATACTTTAATTCCAAAAAGAATTTATGGAATGAGAAACACGACATAACAATAAAAGGTTATGATGTGGAGTTGTATATGCAAGATACTGAAGAACCACACGTTTCTAGTGGTGTTTATTCAATTATGTGGGACGGATGGGTAGTTAAACCAGATATCACTATTAAAGAAATAGATCCAAAAAAAGTAGAACAAAAGGTAAATAATATAGTTGATGCAATATATGACACATACTATATGTACAAACACGAAGACTACGATAAAACCATAAGAATGGTTAAAAATCTTAAAGAAAAAATTAAGAAAATGAGACAGACTGGTTTAGATCGTGAGGGTGAGTATTCTTTTGAAAATATAGCGTTTAAGGTATTGAGAAGAACTATGTATTTAGATAAATTAAGTGCTATTGAAACTAAGGCATATGATAAATCACTTACTTTAGACGAATCCAAAATAAGACTTAAGAATATATTATAATTTAATTTGTGTTTTTTTATAAAAAATGCAATATTTATTTAATAAAACATAATTATGGGAACATATTTAACGGGGACATACTCAGTATTACATACATTAGGTACTGCGGACTTTGACAATTTTGTTTATAGTGCAGTATACTTTAATTCTGGTGCAACATACACAATTAATGGTGCTAGTGTAACAGGAGTCGCAGGTGAAACACTAGATATTATTGTACAGGAGACAAACACTACTTTAAGTACTGGATATCTATTATTAGGAAACTCAAAACCTGCGGGACTATTTAAAACAGGTTTAATTACCGCAACTGGAGGTACAGAACAATATCAATTTGTAAACATTAAAACAGGTTTACCAACTAACGGATAAAAAATATAAAAATATAAAAATGAAAAGAAATATAAATCCAAAAACATTAAAAGGTCAAGACAAACTTAATAGGGTGTTAGATCTTATGGGAAAAATGAATACTTTAAATGAAAGTAAATCATATTCCGAATTAGAATTAGTAAAAAAAGGACCTAATGGTATTGTTTATGGTGTCATTAGAGAAAACCACGATTATTTTATTAAGACATCTAATAAAACTTCAGGTAAATTCTTAGCAGAAGATTTTAGTTATGTAGGTGGACTTCAAAATAAATATGATGAAAGGTATAATTCATATGCTGAAGCGATTAAACATTTAAATATGAAGTTTGATATGTTAAATGAGTCATATGGTATTGATTCTAATACTAACATTTTTGAATCTGATGGTGTTGCCTTTGGTGGCGGTGCAGGTTTCGGATTTGTTATGGAAGAAGATGATGATGAAGAAAAAAATGAAGAAAAGAAAGAAATTATTTCTGATGCAGATGCAGACTTAGAAGAACAAAAGAAAGTTCTTAAAGTTGATACACCTAAAGCGGAAGTACCTGTAGAGGACGAAGTAGAAGATGAGGTTGATGTTGATATGGGTGGTGATATTGCAGATGTTGATTTTGGTGAAGAGGAAATGTCTGATGAAGATATGGGTGACGAAGATATGGGTGATGATGGAGACGAAGATGGTGACACTAAAAAGATTCAAAAGTATACTGGTAAAATCGGACAGATGTTAAGAGATATGGATGAAGCCGATTCAGATTTAGAAAAGTATGTAATCAACTCAATTATTTCGGCAATGCATTTAGATGAAATGGATGAAGAAGATAAAGAAGATATCATTGCGAAGTTAGAAGGTGAAGATGACGAAGAAGGTGATGATTTCGATATGGAAGGTGGTGACGAAGAAGTGGATATGGATTTAGACGCTGAAGAAGAAACTACTGAAGAGTCGCCAGAAGAAGGTGGTGAAGAATTATCGGAAGGTGAAGACAAAGAAGATGACGATGACGATGATGATGATGATGATAAAAAAGTTGTTAATGTCAAAAAAGAACAACTTAAAATGTTAGAAGAAGAAGGAATTTGTACTTGTGGTGGTAAATGTTTAATTTATCCTGAAGCTGAAGGTGTAGATGCGAGTGATTTATTGAAACAAGGTGCTAAAAGTGGTAAAGAATGTATTATTCTAACTGACGATAATATGTCAGATTTAAAATCTGAAGGTGAATGTAAATGTGGTGGTGTAAAACTTAAATGTAAAAAAGAAAAAAACGAAGGTAGAGTTTTCTCCAAAAAACAACTAATGGAATCTTTTTTAAGAAATAGTACAAAAAAATCACTTAAAAAAGTTCTTAGAGAAAGAAGAGAACTTTGTGAAGAATGTGGTGGTAGATTGACTGAAGGGATGTGTATGGAATGTGGACCAAACGAACACCATATGGGTAAAAGTTCACCAGGACAATACGATAGAGAAGCTTACATTATGGATGAAGAAGATATAATGAATGAGAAACTTGTAGGTAAACAACACAAATTAGATAGAAACAAAAATGGTAAGATTGACGCTGAAGACTTTAAAATGTTACGTAGAGGAAGAAAAGATAGAAGACGTAATATAGATGAAGATGAAGAAATGGGTGTAATGGACGCTATTGCGACAGGACAAGGTTACTTAGACGCTACTAACGATTTAGATAGAGACTTTGATGGTATCCCTAATCGTTTAGATATGGACAACAACGATGATGGTGATTTGGATTTCTCTATGGATAACAATAGTGGTGACGACTTTATTGAATTAGATATTGATTTTTTAAGAAATTCTGAGGCACCTGTTAAAGAACCAGGAATTAAAGAACCTACCACTAAACCAGGTAAAGGTGATAAATGGAGAACCATTAAAAGACCTAAAGTTGACCCTAGACCTAAAGGAAAATCAGATAGAATGGATAGAAGTGATAAACCTCGTCCATCTTATAGAAGAAGAGGTATGTTTAGATAATGAACTTAGTTTATATAAATAAAATAGGGCAAAACTGGAAGGGGAATTACATTTATGAGTTCCTCTTTTCGGATATATTAGAAGACATAGACGGAGAAGGATGGGACTCTTACCCATCATCGGGTAATCCAGAACCACCAGAAGGAAAATTTATAAAAAAGTCAGGCGTATTAAATACTGATTTAAAATTAGATTTAGTACAAGAATCTGACTCATTTGCAATGTGGGACGCAGTTGACGGTATAGTTGCAATGGCTTGGGAAAATATGGAAGGGTATGATGATTATCCAGATAAAAGATTATATTTTTCATTTGGGGAGAAAATTTCTTCAGTAGAGGATAAACTTTATGAAAAAGATATGGTAATAATGTATGAAAAACAAACAATAAACACATAAGTTATGGGAAAGAAAATTAAAATTTACGAATCTGAGATTAAAAGAGCAACTAGGCGTAAGTTGATGGAAAATCATTTAGAAGAAGAAGATGATCAAGAAATGAGTGGGTCATTTCATAGAAAAGATTATAAACCATCAAAAAGAGAAAAAGATGTAATGGGTGTATTCGGTGATATGTATGGACAAGATATCCCACCAGTTGTTATTAGATATATGAGAAAGAATCCTGATCATGTATTAAGAAGATTGTCAAAAATTTATCCAGAGATTTATATGAGACACGCACCTGTACAACCTGATTACAGAGACTATCCAGAACCAATAGATGTTAGTAACCAATATGACGAAGATGGTTACTATATTGATGAGGCGACAGAAATGAATGTCACCCAGTATGACTTTAAAAATGCAGGTGATTTAGAACAATTTAACAAAGATGTAAAAGGTGTTGACGGAAAAAAAGTTTCAGTGGGTGCTGAAGGTGGACAAATTACTAGTGAATCAACAAAAGACTTATTCAAAAAATTCTTAAATAAAAGATAATGAGAAAGAAGGACATAATAAAAAAAATAATGACTGAGAATTTTTTAAATAAAAATCAAAGTAAATATTATTTTAATATTAACGAGTCCAAAAAAGAAAAAGAAAGTCCAATCCATAAAAAAAAGTGGGAACGTTGTGTTAAAGACGTAAAAAAACAAAACAAAGATAGAGGAGAGGATTATAACCCATATGCAGTATGTACTGCATCTATAGGTTATGAAGGTTCTATAAAGAAACCACATAGAAGAAAAGAATCTATTAACCCTAAGATGAAAAAAGGTGAGTTAATGGAATATGTAAATTCTAAAAAAACAATGAACGAAAATAGAGGTAAGAAATTACATATCGTACCTGAATTAAACAGAAAAGAGTTTAGTGTAATTGTAGGTTGGTTGGAAAAACTTAGAGAAAGTGGACTTATCAATATGTTTGGTGCATATCCACTACTTAATTGGACAAAAAAGGATTTACATAGGTGGTTATACGGACAAAAAATGGATTTAGAGTCTTTAGAAGAACAAAAAGAAGCATTAGAGTATGATATAGAGAACGAAGGGGAAGACAGTGGTTTATACCAAAGTGAATTAGATTCATTAGAAGAAAAAATAGAAGACATCAACTATTTACTAGAGAAAAAACAAGCAGTTAGAGATGTATTAATCAGAGCCGCTTTAAAAAGAATTGATAGAACTAATGGTGATCATGAAACTAGAAATGTACAGAGAGTGTTTGAAAAATTAGCCAATGAAGCTTTCCGTATGTGGACATCAGTAGTATATGATTGGTAATATAAAAAAATATTAAAATGAAAAGAAAAAATATTATAAGTGAAGTTACAAAAAGAGTTCTTAGTGAAAAAATAAGAATCAATAGGATTGTCGAAGCAATAGAATACGACCCTGAACACCCAGAGAGAATGAATCCCGATTTAGAAGGTAAACTTAGAAGTGGTGAACATATTTTTGGTAAAAGTAAATCTATGCCTATTGGATCTGATGCTCAGAACTATTCTGAAAAAATGGCTAGTAAAAGATTTAAAGAGATTATTAATAAAGTAAAAAGATATCATGGTATAGATAGAATTAATCCAATGATGATGCAAGAGATGTTTCAAATAATGAGTGAAGTTAGTCAAATTGAAACTAGACACAAAGACGCATTAGAACAATTGGCAGTAGACATCGTATCAGAGGAGTTTGATATACCAGATCAAATGTTAGAAGCAACTCTTTCACCTCCAGGTTCTGATTTAGGTTTTGATAATGAAGACGAAGAAGACGAAGAAGATTATGATTCTGATTTCGACACCCCAAAGGCACCAAAAAGTGCACAAAGAATGGAGGAGTTAGAAATGGAAGTCGATAAAAGGAGAGTTATAAACGCATTGATGCAGGGGGCTTCTAAAAAAGGACACTATATTTTCCATATGGTTGCAGATGAATTAGATTCTATTGACCCTAGACTTATGGGATTATATGGTAAACTTATGTCACTCGCAGATTTTCAGTATTGGATTATTCCTGATGGTACAATGGGGAATCAAGCTGGTGGTGTAGAAAAAATTGAGTGGAGAAAAGCTGAAGCACCAGAAGATGAGGACGAAGAAGAAGAAATGGAAAAGATTGATGTCGAAGAAGATGATGAAATTCCTGTTGTTGTCGCAAAGGCATGGATATTCCCATTATTAGTTCACGAATTAATTAAAGGTACGTTAGAATTATCTGCAATAAATTGGGCGGACGGACATTTAGACTTTGAAGAACAAGCAGAAGTAATTAAGAAAGCGGACACAGTAGAAGGTGAGATATGGGGAATGAGATTAGGTCCTGGTATGTGGGAAAAATTCTTAGATTGTGTAGGTAGTGATAATTACGATATGAAACAATGGTTATTTCAAGAATTAACTAAGTTACCAGCGAAACAATTTCACGAATTTATGAAAGAAATTCTAAGTGGTAGTCAAAAATGTAAAGAAGTTATCCAAACCCTAAAAGATATACATGAAGATGAACCATCAGAAGGTTTAGATGATATATTTAATGATACAGGATATAATGATATGGATGATATATTAGACAATTTAGGTGATGAAGCAGAGGAAAACCCTATAGTGTCTGAACCTAAAGAAGTAGACTATTCTGAAATGTCACCTAAAGAAATACAAGACTTAATTGATGACGCATTGGACAACGGTGATTTTGAGACAGTAGAGAAACTTCATAAATACATATAATATTAATTTTATTATTAAACAAATCCCATCAATAGGTGGGATTTTTTATTTTAAACCAATATTTATTAATAAAACAAATAATGTTAAAACCACAAGAGATAAAACTATTTAATAAAATATTAAGTAGGTTGTTTAAAAAATATGGTGACGAATATGATATACCTGATTATATAAGTGATTTAGATGACTTATTAGGTGGAGATAGTTATTCATATAAAGAGATTGTGTTTGGTATCTTTAATTTTTTAGTTAATGTTGTTGGTGAAGATCCTTTTATTTATGCTGGTCACGACGAGGATTACTTTTTAAGGAATAATGTTGATAATCCTATCGAGATATTAAGTGATAGTGGATGGTTAGACAAATATTATACATTAGATACATTTATCATTCACCCGTCAAAAGAAAATAAACGTAAAGAATCTAAGTCTGTTTATGGTGACATTCAATTAGAAGGAGATAAAATATATTTAATATGTGATGGTTGGGAGGAGTTATCTATATTATATAATGACGATGATAGGGATACCGTAGAAAGAATTTTGTCAGAGGATTGGTCAGATTTATATGGTTGGTTTGATGTAGATTTTGATAGTGATGTATGGGATAATTTAGATGAAAAATCTATAAAACATATAAAAGATTATATTAGAAAAGGTGATTTTATTGGTAAACCATTAGAGTGGGATGAGGACCCAGATGAAGGTGGTTTAAGAGAAGATATGTTGGAAGATAATGATTTATTAGGTGAATTAATAAGAAGTGAAAGTATGTTTGGCGATTTAGAGAGTGATTTGATGAGTCAGTATAGGTGGGCATATGAATCTGCGGGGGAAGAAGAATTAAGTGGGGGTATGATGAAAGAAATAATTTCAGTTATTGGTTCTAAGCCTGAATGGGATATGGTAAAATCAAAAAAAGAAGGTGGTTCTGATAAACATGTACTTAAATTTGATGTGACGGATAAATTTATGGAAATTAATAATGATTATTTAGAGTGTCAAGGAGAATTTCCCCAACATTATGAAAGTTATTTTTTAAATGTTATAGAAGTATTATTAGATTGTAAGGATGAAATGTTACGAACTCCAGATATGAATTATTTTTATCCCGATCACAGAAAAGTAGATGAACATTTAAATTATAATATATTAGGTAATTTATAGTATGAAGATTAAACTAACAGAGAGTCAATTAAGTAGAATAGTAGAGGATAATTTACACCCTAAAGAAGAACGTTTTCTTAATAAGTTTTTCGATAGAGTTGAAAATTTAAACACTATGAGTGCGTTAGATGTATATTTTAAAGAATTTGGTTTTGATGAACGTATGTTTAAACATAGTAAAAGAATACGTGATTGGTTTGAAAATACTATTTTACCAACATTAAGAGGGTATAACATACAAAGGGCAGATGTCCGTTTAACTTCAATATTAGAAAGTTTTATAGAAGAAGAAATAGAAGAAATAGTTGGTAGTAATAAAAATCCGTTAGAAAAATATAATTCTTTAAATAAGTTACGAAAGTTAGCATCAGATAGATTTGGGATTGGTGGTGTTGAATATAAAATTTTAAAGGAGATTATGGGTGGAATGGTTGATGACGTAGTATCTTATTTATTTGATAATTATGAACCTAGAGAGGCAATTAAAATTGCATCCACCATTAAAAATAATATGGATTATAATGATAGAGAAAATATTAATCGTACAGTTAAATATTTTGCAGAAAAAAATGGGGTTACTTTATTTGACAAAATGAGAGGTGGTTATACTTTTAAAAGGAGGGACGATACTATGATTAGAGATTTAGTAAACTATATGAATGACACCCCTAAAAAAACAAAAAGAGGGTTTTTAAATTACATTGGTAGTGAGGATAGACCAGGGCAATTTTCTCAATTTTGGAGTGCAGCAAACTCTGCTGGTATTATAGAAAAAATAGGTGGTGGTAGTAATGTTACATATAAATTAGGCCCTAACTATAAATCTTTCGAAGAAGGTAATTTAGTAGCATTTTAACCATTTAAATATATTTATAAAGAAAAGAGATATGGATAGATCAGAACAATTAAAGTTATTTGCCCGTTGTTTAGGTGATCCAATTTATACGATAGAAACCTTTTTAAAGACATTTGATTTAACACAAAAAGGTAATGTACCCTTTAAACTATTTTATAAACAAAAAGAAATTATTAAATCTTATGAGGAACACAATCGTAATTTAGTTACTAAACCTCGTCAGGCAGGAGTATCAACAACCACTGCTGCTTATATTGCAGTTAAGGCGGCTTTTGGTGACCCTGAAAACCCACATAAGGTACTTATATTAGCCAATAAACAAACATTGGCACAGGAATTTTTAAAGAAGGTTAAAGACTTTTTAGATCAGATACCTTATTGGGTATGGGGGTTAAATGAATCTTCAGATTATTTAGAAATCAATTCAAAGGGACACATAAAATTGAAATCCAATGGTTGTGAGATTAGAGCCTTAGCAACTTCTAAAGACGCATTAAGGGGTTTTACACCAACCTTTTTAGTTATGGATGAAGCAGCCTTTATAGATAATGGTGCAGATGTTTTCGGTGCCGCATTAGCTTCGTTGGGTACTGGTGGTAAGATAGCATTAATATCGACACCTAATGGTATGGATCCATTATATTATAAAACATATGACAAATCTAAAACTGGTGACAATAACTTTAATGTGGTGGAAATGAAATGGTATCACGATATTAGATACAATAGGGGGCTTTATTGGACTAGGGGTGAAGATGAAAAAAAGGAAGAGATAGTATGTGATACAGTTGACAGAACTAAACTTAGATGGGAATATATGGATAATATATATGAGACTAATGAGTCTACTATTGAATATTATGAAGTTATGATTAAAGATGGGTGGAAACCTTTATCCCCTTGGTATGATGAAATGTCTGCAGATATGGGTGATCCTAAGAAAATTGCACAAGAACTTGATGTTTCTTTTATTGGTTCAGGTGGTAATGTAGTAGACGATGAGTACGTTACATACCATCAAGAAAACTATGTTAGTGACCCAGAATTCGCAGCAGAGGTGGAAAAGAGTATGTGGATATGGAAAAAACCTGAAATTGATCATAAATACGTAATGGGTGTTGATGTTAGTAGAGGTGATGGTAAAGATAGTTCTACCATAGTAATATTAGACTTTGAAAACTTAGAACAAGTTGCAGAATTTAAACATAAATTACCTCCAGATATGTTAGCGGAAATAGTCTATAAATATGGTAATATGTATAATGCATATACAATAGTAGATATAACTGGTGGTATGGGTGTTGCAACAGTTTTAAAACTATTAGAGATGGAGTACAAACATCTACACTATGATGACCCTAAAAGTAGAAAGTTGTCAGAAAAATACGCAAAAACAGTATATAAACAAGGTGATAAAGTACCTGGATTCAATGTTGGTAATACACGTTTACAGATGGTAACGGAATTAGAAGAACATATTAGAGAAAATAAAACAATTATTCGTTCACAAAGAATGATATCAGAACTTAAAACTTTCGTGTATAAAGGTGGTAGGCCAGATCATATGGATGGATATCATGATGATATTATTATGGCATATGCGATGGCAATATTTATTATTCAAACATCTTTTAAAAAATTAGAAAGGGTTGAGAAACAAACTAAAGCGATGTTGGAGGGTTGGGTAAACACATCAAAAAGAGAATCTACAGAATTATTTAATAATAAACAACATATTAATCCTTTCTATACTAGTACACCAACTTACGATCCAAAACAAACAAATAACGGTAATAATGATAATGGAGAATATAATTGGTTATTCGGAATTAAATAGTATTTATTTTTTTTAGATATTTATTATAATAGTACAAACTATATTAAAAGAAAATGGCAAGAAAAACAGTATTTCAACAATTAAATGACTTATTTGGTCCTGAAGTAAAACAAAAACAGAATAAGTCTAGATATTCTATAAACGATAAAGAACTCCTAAAAACTAAATCGAAAGAAGAATACGACTATGAGAAGTTAAAGCGACAACAAGACGCATATTTGGCGAATCAATGGAAAAAAGTAGATAATGAAATCTACCAACACTCTATATATTATGAGACAACAAGATTAGCATCATATGCAGATTTTGAGG
>WLWG01002740.1_pt1 | contig 12906 bp, 18 predicted proteins | sample 6712871 | NCBI WGS metagenome assembly WLWG01 (sample SAMN12718693, study PRJNA515312) | sponge metagenome | isolation source: marine sponge | host: Mycale hentscheli | place: New Zealand: South Island, Marlborough, Capsize Point | collected 2003-05-01 | reverse complement strand
GTAAAGAGTACGATAGAACTCTTCTATGGAATGATAAAGACCTTGGTATTCAATGGCCCACTAAAACACCTATCCTCTCAGACAAAGACAAAATCGGAAAGACTATGAGTGAGTGTGACAAGTATGACTGACCTTTCTTTATTTGGAGGTAAGGGATATATTGGTTCAACTTATGAACGAATGTACCCTGGTAATGTAATCATTCCTCGTGGACAAAGACATTTTGATACAAAAAATATATTATACTTTATTAGTACAGTTACTAATCAGAATGTCTTTCAAGATTTACAGATAGATATCGATACAAACCTCAAAATTTTTACTGAAGTTTTATCTCATTGTAAAAGAACTGATACTATATTCAACTTTGTAAGTTCTGGATTTGTATACGGCAATGATATTCTAGATGCAAAAGAGACTGACTGTTGTAATCCAACTGGGTTCTACTCGATTACCAAAAGATGTGCAGAACAACTTTTGATCTCCTATTGTGAGACCTTCGGTATCAAATATCGTATCTTTAGAATTGGTAATGTCTTTGGTATCGATCCGACAGTATCACAAGGTAAGAATGTTCTAGGTTACATGATCCGTCGTTTGAAGAATGATGACTACATCGTACTGTATGATGGTGGTAACTATGTAAAAGACTACATGCATGTCGAAGATGTTTGTAGGGCAATGAAACTTCTGATGGATGAGTCTGATACTAATCAAATCTACAATGTTGGTACAGGTACTTCTAGATCATTTAGAGAGGTTATTGAGTATGCAAAGGATTATGTTGGGAGCAATAGTGAGTTGATTAGTGTAGAGATGCCTGAGGATCAGAAGTATCTACAGATCAAAAACTTCACAATGAACGTGGAGAAGCTTGAGTCCTTTGGGTTTGTCCCAGAACTTGACATTGATACGGGACTTGATATAATGTGTAAAGTATATTAATTATGGCCAGATACATAGTAAGTAATTCATGGGTGTTATGACTGAGTTTAAGAAAACCGCATTGGTACTAGGTGCGGGTGGGTTTATTGGTAGTCACATGGTAAGCCGACTACGATCAGAAGGTTACTGGGTACGTGGGGTTGATGTTAAATCGCCAGAGTTTTCAGAAACAGAAGCAAATGAGTTTATTCATGGTGATCTGACTGATCCAACTTTTGTGCGTCGTGTTATTCAGTTCAAAGGTGAACAGGGTAACTTCTACAACTCTGTTCCTTATCGCTGTATCCGTCCTTTTGATGAAATCTATCAGTTTGCTGCTGATATGGGTGGAGCAGGATTTGTATTCACTGGTGAGAACGATGCAGACATCATGCATAACTCTGTGTCTATCAATCTGAATGTCCTTGAGGAAGTTCGTAAACTGAATGAAACCTTTGATGGTGAAGAGAATGGAACTGCATGTGTTCGTCCTCCCTTAGAGCAACCTACTAAGATCTTCTATTCTGGATCGGCATGTATGTATCCAGAATACAATCAACTTGACCCTGATAATCCTGACTGTCGTGAAGAATCCGCATATCCAGCAGCACCAGACTCTGAATATGGATGGGAGAAACTCTTCTCCGAACGACTATACCTATCTTATAATCGTAATCATGGTATTCCTGTTAGGGTTGCTAGGTATCACAATATCTTCGGACCAGAAGGAACCTGGCAAGGTGGAAGAGAGAAGGCTCCAGCTGCTATCTGCAGGAAAGTTGCTAACCTCCCGTCACAAGGTGGAGCCATCGAAGTGTGGGGAGATGGTTTACAGACTCGTTCCTTCTTGTTCATTGATGAATGCATCGAAGCGACTAGAAGAATGATGGACTCTGACTTCATTGGACCAGTAAATATTGGTTCTGAAGAGATGGTGACTATCAATCAACTGGTAGATATCACTGCAAGAGTTGCAGAGAAGGAAGTCACTAAGATTCATATTGATGGACCTCTAGGTGTTCGTGGTCGTAACTCTAACAATGATCTCATTCGTGAGAAGTTGGGTTGGAATTATGAACAAACTCTTGAAGAAGGTATCCGTCACACATACTATTGGATTAACGAACAGATTACAAAATGAAAATTTTAATTCTTGGTTCTAGTGGTCAAATTGGAGCATATCTGACTGAATACCTTAATAGTAAAGGTCATGAAGTCTTTGAATATGACATTACCAACTGTGAGGAACAAGACCTTACACAAATTCCTAACCTTGCACTAGACCATCTAGTCAAGGAATGTGACTTTGTATTCTTTCTTGCCTTTGATGTTGGTGGTTCTAGGTACCTGAAAAAGTATCAACACACCTTTAAGTTCATTGACAACAATGCCAGGATGATGGTAAGTGTCTTTGGTCTTTTGGAGAAGTATAATAAGAGATTCGTGTTTGCATCTTCACAGATGAGTAACATGAGTCACTCTCCTTACGGTGTCATGAAGAGAGTTGGTGAGTTATACACCAAGACACTGAATGGACTTCTTGTGAAGTTCTGGAATGTCTATGGTATTGAGAAAGACATGGACAAGGCACATGTTATCACTGACTTTATTAGGAGAGGATTTGAAGAGGGTGAGTTTGAGATGTTGACTGATGGTACAGAACAACGTCAGTTTTTATATGCTGAGGATTGTTGTGAAGCATTGGAAACAGTAATGGAAAACTATACTGATTTCAAACCAGAAGATCCACTCCACATTACATCATTCCATTCAGATTCTATTAATCATATTGCTGGTATTATCCAAGGTCAGTTCAACTTAATTGGTAGGTATGATGTAAAAATCAAACCAGGTGTTGCAAAAGATACTGTTCAACTTGATAAGAGGAATGAAGCTGACAACTACATATTAGGTTGGTGGATACCAAAGACAGGAATTGACGTAGGTATTTCAAAAGTGTTCAATGAAATGAAGAAAGATTATGAATGATGTTCAAATTATCCAACAGTCAACTGCATCTGACCTTGGACAAAATGCAGTTAGACTCAATGAACTAATATCCACAAAAGAAAATAGTGTCTTTGTAGATATTGGTGTTCGTGGGGGTATGTCATCAGGTGTGATGGGTATCAACTCAAAAGAAAGAGGTAATAAAGTCTATGGTGTTGATGTCTCCTGGGACAATCTCAACCATGGTATGATTCAGAATGCAGATTACTACCAACTGACTGGTGACAGTTCGACCATTGGTAAGTATGCTGAACTAGAAGACTTGAATGGTATCAGTGTTCTATTCATTGACTCACTTCATGTGAAAGAACAAGTTCTGTGTGAGTTGTTCTACTGGGTACCACGTTTGAAGAAAGGTTCTACAGTAGTATTTCATGACTCTCATTGGGCAGATGGACAACATGCAGTCATCAATGGTAAGTCCTGGCCTAGAGTTGATGAAGCCATCTGTGAGTTCTTTGGTCTCACTACACTGGAGGATTATGAGGATGACAATATCAAGGTTGAGTGTTATACTGAGAGTTATGGTATGACATTTGTAACCTTGAAGAAATTTAATAAGGGTATTAAGAGGCCCAAAAATGTTGATTGGAAAACCACATTTGCAAATAGAAACACCTTGATTTCACAATACTGGAATGAAGGAAATATTGGTGATAAGACTATTGAATTGGAGATGAGTTATGAAGCTAATTGATGTATTTAATTTTTCACATGAACCTATTGAACTTTTAGAGATGAGATTGAGGATTGTGTATCCTCATGTGGATCTGATTTGTATCAATGAAAATGCCACTACCTATACTGGTATTGAACGTGAACTACAATTTGAGAAGCATAAAGAACATCTAGATTTTTATTTTGGTGATAAGATTGTTCATCGTGTAATTGATACCAGAGAACGTAATCTAGACTTCACCACATTCCAACAGGAGTATCATACTAATCGTGATAAGTCTCATCCTGCTCGTCCTGCTACCAGAGGTTTTCCTGAGCGTTGGCATCGTTCCATGTATGGTCGTGACTGTCTGATTGAGTCACCATTGGAGGTTGCTAGTGATGAAGACATCATCATTCAGAGTGACTTGGATGAGATTCCTAATCCTGAGTTTCTGAAACAAGCAAAAGAGATTGTGGAGGATGGTCACATGTACACTTGTATTCAGAAGTTCTATATGTGTCATGTGAATAGAATTCAGACTGACAAGGGTCAGGATGTTGATAACTGGAGAGGACCACAGTTCTGTACTTTCAAATACCTGAAAGAGTTTGGTGGTTTCAATGATTGTCGTAACCTTCCACATAACAATGAGTTCATCATTGAGAATGGTGGTTGGCACTTTAGTTTCCTTGGTGGAGAAGATAAAATCAAACAGAAACTGAATGGTTATGGTCACCAAGAACATAACCATGATGGTGTGAAGAATGCATTGAACTCCAACATCACAGGTAACCGTGATATACTTGGTAGAGGTTGGATGGGAACACGCATTGTTCCTCTTGATGATGATCTTCCTGATGAGATTGTAAACAACCAAGAACGATACAAGGAGTTCATTGCATGATCATTTCTGAAATTTATTATGGTTCTGGTATTGGAAACCAGATTTGGCATTATGTTATAACCAGACTGATTGCAGAGAGGAATGGTTACAAGTATGGGATCATGGGTAAGGATAGGTGGAAAGGACAAGCCTTTATGCCTATCGACTTTGGTGAGGAAGTCATTGGAGGTTCAGGTCCTGAAGGAGGACCTCCTCAGACCCTCCCAGAAGGTATCACAAACTACTACAAAGAACACTTCCTACAACACCCTATCACCAAGGGTAATGTGGGTCTTCCTGACTCCAACCTTCTGAGTGTTCCTGATGGGACTAAGATTGAAGGGACGATGCAAAGGATGTCATACATTGATGAACATCGTGAACGTATCTGTGACTGGTTGTCTTATGATGAGTCACTGAGTTTCCCTCAGTACACTGATCAAGAGTCTTGTGTTATTCAGTTCCGTGGTGGAGATTATCTAACTGGTAACTCTGCACTTCCTCCTGATTATTATGAGAAGGCAATGGATAACATGAGGAGTATAACTAATAATGGTAATCTAAAGTTCTATGTTGTTACTGATGATCCTACTAATGCTGCAAAGTATATTCCTGATGCAGAAGTAATTGGTTCAGCAATCTCACATGAAAAGGATCCATACCAAGGAAGTATTGGATGGTATAAGTATCCTGGTGGTCCTATTGGTATTGATTATGCCATTCTCAATCAAGCAGAGAATGTAATTATCAGTTCATCTACCTTTGCCTTCTGGCCAGTATGGACTAACACTAATGCAGAAAATGTAATTGCACCTAAGTATTGGTTTGACTGGAATGCATCTGATGGTTGGTGGAGACCTTCTGAAGCTATTGTGGATGATTGGTTCTGGATGGACAGGAATGGTGACCTCTTCAGTGGTGTAGAGTGTAAGGAACAATTTGAACAATACAAGAAAACTAATAGTTTGTACTCATGACAAAATTACTCAGTAAAGACTTTGGTTGGACTATCAAAGAAGAGAATGCAAAAGCATATGCTACTGCTTGTATGGAAGTGGATGTTGATAACTTCAGGAAGGATAGTGGTTACAGGAAGATTCTTGAAGGTGGTGGGCTGGATGTTTTCAACTACTTCCTTGGTGCAATTAGGGAACATGAACTGAGTGATTTGTTCTTTGATAATCTGGAAGTGTTTAGGGAGAATGATAAGTATGGTGATCCAGATCTCTTCTCTGATAAAGAGATTGGAAAGTTCTCACCTACTACACTTAAGTATGCTCTGAATGTTCTCAACATCCTTGAGGCCTTTGAGAAGGATAAGATCAAGAGGGTTGTAGAGATTGGTGGTGGTTATGGTGGTATGGCTGTTATCCTCAGTCACTTCCTTGACCTTGATAATTATACTTTGGTTGATCTTCCTGAATGTAATCTTTTGAGTGAGAAGTATCTGGGTAAGTTTGATTTTCTAGATGGAAAGTTTAGTAATGTGAATTGTCATGAGAGTTCTGAACAGGACTTCTCTGGGACTGACTTGGTGATTGCAATCAACTCCCTGTCAGAATGTAACAGAGATGTGCAACTAGGATATTTTAGTGACATTATTAAAGAATCAAGGTATACTTACATTGTTAGAAACATTGATAAGGAGTCCTGTCAGGAAGATCATAAACAAGGATTGGCTCTTCTCCCTGACAACTTCCTGTTTGACGATAGTCAGAGAGTAGAGGAGACTTACAGCTCTAACCGTATTGTGTATATTAAACAAGAAGATGATTGATTTGCCCGATGTAACACTTATCTGTGTTTCCAGTATCAACTTTGAACAAACCTTGTATGCTTTCAAAAAGAGTATGCAGGGTATTCGTTTTGGTGCTGTGAAACTGATATCAGACCAAGACCGTCCTGACTTTGAAGAAGCAGGTATTACAGTAGAGAAGTGTCCAAAGATTACCTCTATTGATGATTACAGTCACTACATGATTTTTGATCTACAAAAACATGTAGATACATCACACTGTATCACCATTCAAGGTGATGGATTTATCATCAATCCTGATAAGTGGGATCCTCTGTGGTTGGAGTATGATTACATTGGTGCTCCTTGGGAACACTCTGATGGTGCTTATATTGACCCTTGGGGCAATCACCATAGAGTTGGTAATGGTGGATTCACACTCCGTTCTAAGAAACTCCTGGAGGTCCCTAACAATGCATATGTTCATTTTGATGTGAACTGGGGCACCTTCTACAAACATATGGATGCAAATAACACAGCAGAAGATGGATGTATCTGTGTCCATAACAGACATATATATGAGGTATTAGGTTGTAAGTTTGCTCCTGTAACTGTTGCCGCCAGGTTTGCCCACGAGAAACCTGTTCCAGAAACCAGAGGTATCACACCTTTCGGATTCCATTATCATCTTCCTCCAGGAACTGTATTATGAAAATTATTATTTGGGGACACTACCCTCTCCATAGTTCGACACATGGATATATTCATGACACATATTTCAAAGCATTTGAAAGTCTTGGTCACGATGTAACGTGGGTCTCTAATGAAGACCATCTCATAGACTATGCAGGTACTGTCTTCTTTGTAGAGGACTCTCAGAAATCTGCAATGCCTGTCAGACCTGACTGCAAATATATTACTCACCATGTAGACACCAAATACTTCACAGACCGTGGAGTTCCCTTTGAGAATGTTCTGAAACTAGGTAACTGTATTCGTAACACAGTTCACTTTGAGAAGATTGAAGACCTATGTCATTGGGATGAGTCAACTAGAACTCTCTACCAAACATGGGGAACTGATCTTCTTCCTAATGAGATCAATGTTGATGAACCTACAAAGTTTGACGAAAGTAATCGATACATCAATTACGTTGGTATGATGTATGAGCAGGGTCCATATTGGATTGAATACTTTGCACACTGTGCACATAAGGATCGTAAAGAAGTCAAACTCTACACACAGTCTGTGAGTCATCAAGAGAATCGTATGTTGATTCGGAACTCATTCATCTGTCCTGACTTCAGAAGTGACTGGCATCTTCAATGTGGTTACATCCCTTGTAGGATTCAGAAGAACATCAGTTATGGAAGAGTTCAAGGAACAAACTCACCATTCATCAAAGAAGCCTTTGGTGATTATGTGGTGTTTGGTGGAACACCAGAAACTCTTTACCATAACTTGATTGATGCAGAAAGAAGTGATAAGATTAATATGAAGGAGGCAATGCAGTTCATTAAAGACAAGCACACATACATCAACCGTATTAACAACATTCTTAAATTCCTATGACTACCATTTACGAAATTAACAAAGAAGAGATTTCCTCCATTGACATGACATATGCCAAAGAGTTGGCATTCACAGGTCATGTAAACTTTGACCACAACCCTGGTCATTCAGAGTATAGACTGTATGCATGGATCAGCCATAAGTTCCAGGACACTACAATCCTCGATGTAGGTACTAGGTTTGGTAACTCTGCTCTGTCTCTCTCAAACAATCCAACCAATCATGTGATTAGTTACAACATTGTAGAAGAGGGTGCATCATCCATCAAGAAGGATAATATCACCTGGAAGATTATGGATTTCCGAAATGATCCTGACCTCAACCTGGATGAAGTCAGTCTAATTATGATTGATGTTGATCCTCATGATGGTGTTCAAGAACCTCAGATGTTGAAGTGGTTGAAAGATAAGGGTTGGTCTGGTAAAATTCTATTTGATGATATTCATCACGCTGGAACACGAGGATTCTGGAGGACACTTCCAGATGACTCTAAGCAAGACCTCTCAGAAGTTGGTCACTTGACTGGAACAGGTATTATGGATTTTAAATGATATGATTGGATTTAATCACCTTGGTATTATTGGAAGACTGGGAAACCAGATGTTCCAATATGCAGCACTTCGTGGTATTGCAGAGAAACATGGTTATGACTTCATCATTCCCGAAAGTAATTTTCAGGATGAGTGGAGTGACCACCAACTTTTTGATGTATTCGACCTACCTAACCTAAAGCATAAAGGTAGAGTTGCTGATAGGTTCATACAAGAAAGGCAGTTCAACTATGACCCTGAACTTGTAGAGCAGTGTCCTGATGATGTAAGTCTCTATGGATACTTCCAGTCTGAGAAATACTTCTCACACATTGCAGACTCTATCAAAGAAGACTTCACCTTCAATAGTGATGTTGTAAGGAATTGTGAAGAGGTGATGGGAGGTTTAGATAACCCTATCTCACTCCATGTTCGTAGGACTGACTATGTGGAGAAGTCACAAGATCATCCACCTTGTAGTCTGGAATACTACAAAGAAGCTCTGAGTAAGTTTGATACCAGTCGTAATGTTGTTATCTTCTCTGATGATGTGAAGTGGTGTAAGGAACAAGAAATCTTCAAACCAGATAGGATCCTTGTATCTGAAACTGATAACAATGTATATGATATGTGTATGATGACCATGTGTAGTGATTATATCATTGCAAACTCTTCCTTCTCTTGGTGGGGTGCATGGTTGAGTAGGAATCCAAACCCTCAGGTGATTGCTCCTAATAGGTGGTTTGGCACCACAGGTTATACTGCAAATAATAATACTGAAGACATTTGTCCTGAACATTGGACTAGAATTTGATGACTAAACTCTCTATTGCAATTCCAACTTATGAGATGAAAGGCTCTGGTGCCTCTTATCTCACAGAGTTGTTTGAAACTATCAAAGGTCAAACCTTCCAGGATATTGAAGTTTGTATATCTGACCATTCTCAAGATGAAGATATCTTGGATGTTTGTGGTCAGTATGCAAACTTTTTTACTATCCAATACTATAAGAATGAAGAGAAGAGAGGTAATGGACCTGCTAACACTAACTCTGCAGTGGAGATGTGTAGTGGTGAGATTACTAAGATTATCTTCCAAGATGATTTGTTCATATCACCTACTGCTCTTCAACAGATTGTAGGTACTTATGATAAACATAAATGTAACTGGTGCTTCAATGCATTCAAACATACCAGTGATGGTAAGCAGCACTTCAGACCAATGATTCCTAGGTGGACAAAGGAAATGTTGGAGGGTAGAAACCTTCTTGGTAGTCCTTCCTGTGTGTCCTTTCTGACAAATAAGTTTGAGAAGTTTGATGAGAAGTTAGTGTTACTTATGGATACTGATTTCTATCACAAAATGAGGTATAATCATGGTATGCCTTATATTATTGAGGAACATCTAACCTCTAACAGGGAACATGACAATCGTATCAGTTCTTCAACTGTTAAATATAACGCTAGGGTAGAACACCCTGAAGGTCCTTGGTTAGTTAATGCCGAAGAACTTAATTATGTTATTGACAAACATTTAGAAACAAGAAAGTATCCAGATGAAGAAGTTTGATTTATCAAGGGCAACCTTTATTATCCCAATCAGAATAGAATCTGACGACAGGTTGAGGAATGTAATTACCTCAGTCTGTTTTTTGTTGTCTAATTTTGATACTAATATAATTATCAAAGAGGTTGATAAGACCTCTGTGTTTCATGAGAAGGCACTCCCACAGATCAAAGATTTTTGTGGAGACATTGGTGACCTAACTCATGTGTTTGAACAATCAGATTCATCTTCTTTTCATAGACAGAAGGTTCTGAATGATATGATTATGATGTCCACCACACAGGTGGTTGTGAATTATGATTGTGATGTTATTCTTCCTATCGCTTCCTACATGCAAGCGTATGATAGAATTGTAACTGGAACATCTGATGTTGTTTATCCCTATGGTAGTGGAAGCTTCCAACTCCAAGTATTTGGAGATGACCAAGTTGTTACTAACTTCCTTGTGAATGAGTTTGACTTCTCTGCATTCAAAGATGTATTAAAAGTCTATGATGCAAAGTATGGATTTGTTCAGTTCTTCAGTAGAGATGTCTACATTGAAGGTGGATTAGAGAATGAAAACTTTGTTGCATATGCACCAGAGGATGTTGAAAGATACTATAGATACACTACACTAGGATACACTGTATCTAGAATCAATGATGTAATCTACCACTTAGAACATTCTAGGTCTCCAAACTCATGGTTCAATAACCCATTCATGCATTCAAATAATGTTGAATGGGAAAAGATTCAGAGGATGGACAAAGAAACTCTAAAGGAATATATCACTAGTCAAGATTATTATAAGGTGAGAATTGATGGACAGAAATAAGGCAGTATTCAAACTCAAAAATATTGGTCCAATCTATTGTATCAATCTCGATGATCAACCTGAAAGATGGGAATACATGAAGAACCAGTTCAAGTACTGGGAGATTGAAAACTACACTAGAGTCTCTGCCTATGATGGTAGAGATGATGACCTAAGTCAGATCCTTAAGGGTCGTTATCCAGACATGATGAGTTCTGGTGAGATTGGTTGTACTACATCTCACTTGAAAGCAATCAAACAATTTTATGATTCAGGTGAACCTTATGCAATCATGATGGAGGATGATTGTGAACTTGATTTGGTGAGGTTCTGGAACTTTACTTGGCAAGATTTCTATGCCAAGATTCCTTATGACTGGGATGTATGTCAGATTGCAATCATCTGTACAGGAGACATTCACATTAAGGTTCACAAGAGGTTTGTGAATGAGTTCTCTACTGCTTGTTATCTAATCACCAGACACCATGCAGAGAAGCTAATCAGACTTCATTGTAGAGGTGACAAGTACAAACTGGATAATGGTGTCAGGCCACGTCCAGTTGCCGATGACCTAGTGTATAACTCAGGCAACACCTACGCCCTTCCACTCCTTCTGTATAAGACAGAACTGGGATCAAGTATTCACCCTGACCATGTTGATGCATTCCACAAAGGAAACTATCAAGCCCAGATGAATTTCTGGAGTCAGAAGGGAGCACAGATGTCCATCAATGAACTGATGGAGTTTGATCCCTATCTGGGTCGGGTATCTGATCCAACACAACAAAAGGGTTGACAAGATCACATTATTATGGTATATTATAAATATACTGGTGTTAGGGGTTATCTTAACACTAAGTAATAAAACCAATCTCCGCAAACTTGAGCAAGGTTTTATATGATAAAATCAGAGACAAGTCGAGTCTCTTAACATCCGTAGGTTAATCTCTACGAGACAAAAAGGTAAAACAAAAATGTTCAAATCTGTATTCGCAGCAGCTGCTGCTCTGTCCATGTCCGCTGGTGCCGCCCTTGCAGGTCCCTACGTCAATGTAGAAGCTAATTCTGGTTGGACCGGTTCTGATTACGGTGGTACCGCAACCGATCTTCATGTTGGCTACGAAGGTGACATTAGTGAGTCTGCTTCTTACTACGTCCAAGGTGGTGCTACTATCGTCAGTCCTGATGGTGCTGAAAGTGATACCGTTCCTTCTGGTAAGGCAGGTATTGGTCTTGCATTGACCGATGCTCTTGGTGCTTATGGTGAAGTCTCCTTCGTTGGTTCAGGTGATTCCGATATCGACCGTGGTTATGGAACCAAATTGGGTCTGAAGTACAGCTTCTGATCTTTATATACACATAAACATCTAGATGTTATACTGGGGATGCGACGGCATCCCTTTTTTTATGAAAGATTATTTTCTAAAGATCGTTTCTCATCCAGTGACACATTATAATGTGATTACTATTGGAGTGCTCATCACAATAGGGGCATTACATAATCATGCTCACTTTACAATGGATAAGGATGCAGATGCTTATGTGAGACAGTGGTGTCAATCATCAGCAGAAAACAAAAAGACCTGTATCAGTTATGGTGAAAATATGGACTACTGACTTGACAAAACTTTATGTTTCCTATATACTATGTAATAGTTCTTTATATAATACAATGACAGTCACAACTAATGATCGTGGGCAACAGAACATGTGGGCAAAAGAACCCCGTATGTATGTGGATCCAATTGCTGCAGAACGTTACGGTTATGAAAGTTATGCAGAACGTGCAGAGAAAATGAATGGTCGTTTTGCCATGATGGGTTTCGTTGCTGCTGTTATTTCTTATGCCACTACTGGCAATTTATTTTTTGGTATTTTCTAAATGAATAATCCCAATACCCTCTATGAGGATATGGAGAGACTAAATGCCCTATACGAAGAACTCTGTTGGGCACATGATGATGAACTAGTATTCACACATGAAAATGGCAGAGTCGTTATTTACAACAAAACATTAGAGGAAAAACAATGAACGAAAGAGCAGAACGCATTAACGGTTGGGCAGCAATGCTGGGTATCATTGCAGCCATCGGTGCATATGCAACAACAGGTCAGCTGATTCCAGGTATTTTTTGATGTTAATTTTAGGTTCTATTCTTCTGGGAACCTTCATCTTCTACTCTGTCTTCTTCACTGATGACATTGACGATGATGGACCCCCAGATGATG
>WLWG01002739.1_pt1 | contig 12907 bp, 27 predicted proteins | sample 6712871 | NCBI WGS metagenome assembly WLWG01 (sample SAMN12718693, study PRJNA515312) | sponge metagenome | isolation source: marine sponge | host: Mycale hentscheli | place: New Zealand: South Island, Marlborough, Capsize Point | collected 2003-05-01 | reverse complement strand
TCGTAAGCTGACTCCATTGCGTTTGGAGATAGTGCATCTTGCTCTGAATGTGGGTCATCGATAATTAATAAATCAGCACCCCGTCCAGTGATCGCACCACCTACACCAGCTGCGAAATATTCACCGCCTTGTGCCGTCTCCCAACGTCCTGCTGCTTTACTGTCTTCTTGTAATCTGGTTTTAAAAATTTTTGTATAATCTTCCGAGTCTATAAGGTTCTTGGCTTTCCGACCGAACCTAACTGCGAGTTCTCCTGTGTGCGTTGCTTGAATGATCTTGAGTTTTGGATCACGGCCCACCATCCACGCAGGTAGTAGATAAGATGCAAATTCTGATTTGGTATGCCTAGGAGGCATATTAATGATCAATCGATTTATTTCACCGGTTGCGAGTTTATTAAATTTTTCTGCTATGTGCCTGTGATGGGACCCCTCTATAAAATCTGGCCACATGCATTTTACAAAAGATAGAAAATCATTTTTAGCTTTGGTTTGTATCTTTTTCTCTGCAAGTAAGAGCTGCATTTGTTTAAAGTTCTTACGGATGTCTGCAGGTAGTTTACTTATATCTATATTATCTAAATTCATTTAAAAATTTTTAAAATTTTTTTTGCACTATGTTTAAAGTGTTGGATATGTTTTTACCAGGTATAACTGTCTAAATCAAGCAATACAACCTGAAGTAGTGGGACCCCTTTCTACAAAAAAGGGGGGTGGGGGTCGCGCCACAACCTGTGATTGAGATTGGTTCGGGACCCCTGGCCCGAAGGGCCAGGGGAGAGAGAGTTAGTCTAGTAATGTCATGTATGCTTTAGCATTCATTCTACTAAACAGGGATAAACCTTTTTGTACTAGATTATAATTTTCTAAGTACTCATCTAGTTTTATCTGATCATATAACTTTGCCTCTTCTTTAGTTAACAGCTCAGACTGCCCAGAGAAGGGGTTAGTTCTTTTTATAGTTCTACCTTGCATAGTTTCCTTGTAATCTTCATTTAACAAGTTTTCCATTTCAGTAGTATCAGGGTTTTTATTTGTATTTGTCATATAGGATAATCCTATGTTAATTAATTACTGTTGTCAACTATTATCTGGTAATCCCATCATCATTGACGCTACTCCACCAACCATAATTAACACACCAAGATAAACATCTTGAGTATGTATTGCATATATTAATCCTAGCATTGCTACTACAAAGCCAACCAATACCATTAATAATGTTGCGATAGTTCTTGCCATTACATATCCCTCCATATTCTTAGTGCCATTAAACTAAATATTGTTAGTAATATAAACCACTCCATTAGTGCCTCACTTTCCAACTTGTTGTTGCTGTTCTATATCCGTGACTATCTAAATCATAATAAACATAATAGGGAACATTAGCCTTTGATACCCCATATCTGCATTTGTCATCATGCTTTCCTTTTCTTGTTATGTGTTTCTTATGCTTACTAGCCCAGTAAGTTATGTAAAATGTTTTAGTCATATTTCTTTCCTCTCTTTCTATGGGTATCCTATATTAAATAGGATACCCTGTCAAGTATTAACTTTGAGCTATTTGTTTAATTTTAGAAGTATCCACATTCCAAGTTAAACCAATAACTTTAACAACCCTATCTAAACTTAATCGAAGTTCATCTGGAGTTCCACTTTCCATAACATTATCCAGAGCTTTTTGTTTCAGGTCATTTAAGTCTTTAAGAGCTTTACCTTCTGGTCTTCTCTCAAGTTCTCTATCAACCATTGTTCTAGCCCACTCTTGCATTTGTTCTTCACAATCCGATAATGATAATTCTTCTTTTCTATCAAATCTATAATTGTTAAGTTCTTTTTTCTCGGTCTTTGCTTTCTTTGTGAAAAAAGTTCTAGCATCATTTTGAGCTTTCTGCATAAACTCTTGAGCTTCTCTCATTTGGTTCAAGATTTTATCTGCCCCCATTTTCTTTGCCAGTTTCTTAACAACATTGTTAGTTGCTTCAGTTCTATACTGCTTCATTAACAATTCTTGTTCTTCAATCAAAGGTTGAAAGTATCTTTTAACTTTACTTTCAAAATGCTCTAATTGGTATTTTGTCATTTTAGTCATATTTATTTTTTCCTTTCTGATTTGTTTTTAACACTTGACAAATACTTTGTCAAGGACTATATAGGATATATTCCCTTTTGCTAATATACGGAATTAAAAAACTCAAATTAGCTGACTAGATTAGAAGTATAGACATGGTCATTAAATATGCAATGCTCTCTGGGACTTGCACCAGAAAAAGCAAGTAGGATTATAGTAGTCCTGGATTAAAGCCATTGGACTACTACTGATCCCTGATCTCTGGCACTGGATACAGTGTTAGGCCTGTCGCTCGAGCTATTAAAATAAAGCACGCCGGCCTCAATCCAGAGATCTGGGATCAGCTTACTACCGTACAACGGTCCGGACGACGAGAAGGAAGACTCTGGACTGCTGGTCAACAGAAAGAAATTATGAGTAGAAGAAAAGAAAACCCTGCAATATTTATCAACCATTGGCGATGGCTGCGGGATAACGGATATGAAAAAGAAGCCGCAAGCTGCAAGCTCCAGGCTGCAAGCTTGACAAGACAACAATATTATGATATCCCACAATATAAGGGAGAAAGATTATGCAAACAAAAGAAGCTTTAAAAATTATAGGCGGGTCACTGTCTAAGCCATCAAAGATGCCTGGATGGTCAATTGGTTTACCTGCCAAAGAATGCAAGACCGGCGGCAAACTACAGAAGGTCCCAGGCTCAGTGTGCTTTGACTGTTACGCGCTCAAAGGTTGTTACGTTTTCAAGGTTGTACAAGATGCACAGTACAGACGCCTGGCCGCTATCAAGTCACCGCAATGGGTTGAAGCTATGGCTCACTTGATCAACAGTAAAAAGCCAGATGTATTTAGATGGCACGACTCAGGAGACGTTCAAGATCTAGATCACTTACAAAAAATTTATGAAGTCTGTAGATTAACACCTACAAAAAAACATTGGATGCCCACAAGAGAAGCATGGATCAAGGACCATTTAAAAGATAAGCCAAACAATCTAGTCATACGATTTAGCGCGCCCATGGTTAACCAGCGGGCGCCTGCTTCGTGGCCTAACTCTTCAATGGTAGTTGACAAAGGTTTTCACACCTGCCCAGCTCCAGCACAAGACAACGAATGCAGAGACTGCAGACAATGTTGGGACGCCTCAATTAAAACAGTTTCTTATGGTAAACATTAAAATGGTTTTTTATCATCCAAAGTATTATAAAGAATTACGTAAGCTGCGTAATAATTCGGATCAGATCATTAGCGGTAAAAACTCGACGGAGTGTAAAACGCGTGCATCTGGTCCGGGCCTCAAGCGCCAAGCTCCAAGCACCAAGCTACAAGCCTCAAGCGCCAAGCTTCTCAAAAAATAAGCCACAAGCTTCAAGCCCCAAGCTGCAAGCGCCAAGCTTAAATCCCTTGTCAACAAGTTCATGGATCATGGACCCTGGAAAAAGTTTCACGGCACCCGAACCGAGGTGCTCTACCATGATAAATGTATTATGTGGATGCTTGTAATGGAAGGCAATTTGATGTGGACTAAATCTAATCTGGTTACCTTTGCAAACCTTAAGCTCTACTGTGAAAAAGTGCCCAGAAGTATTACTGCCCAACAGATCAGGATTGCCGGATAAGCTAAGATTTTCAATCCTAATCCACGAGATAGATGGGATATTTTTCTTAACTTTTTGATATAATTTACGCTCTGGTCCCATATGTTTTTTGGGGTAACTTCGTCATTCATTAATAGTCCTTCATAAGCTTTTCTGGTAAGATAAGGCTAGAAGGTTTCTCAGTTTTTAAAACTAATCTATGTGCACTATGACCTGGTTGACCTATAATTGGAACAGCATTTTCATGCACTTCCATTCTTCTAATTGCGTGTAACTTTCCTTTGACTTCTACATAGATAACAGCATTCGTTACTGCATCCGAACCTTTTGTAAAACTTCCTAGGAATGTTTGTAAATCTTGTACTCTCATGAATCTTTTTTTATTAATTTAGTTGTGAGTTCCTCTATCACTTTCTTATAACCTTGCAATAGATTTTGTAATCTTAATACTTCTTGTTGAGATTTTTTTAACTCATGTATTTCTTTCTTTTGCATCTCAGCTAAAACTTCCCAACCATTCAATGCATCTTGCATATCATCTATTCTTCTGGTTAAGTCTAATTCTCCTCTGTCATCTTTCATACCTTGACTTTATAACAATGTTACCTTAAATTGTCAATATGGGTTTACCAAAAAGACTTACAGAAATGCAACAAAGATTTGCCGAGTTTTTAGTATTCGGTAATGAATTAGGACCTATGACTCAGACAGAAGCAGCACTCGCTGCCGGGTATAGTCCAAAGCGTGCCAGACAGGAAGGATCAGAATTGTGTAACCCAAGACTCTCACCGCTTGTAGTCAAGTATATTGGTGAACTGAAAGAAGAAAGATTAAAAAAACATGAAGTGACTTATGAAGGTCACGTTGCAGAACTTGCTAGACTTCGTGAAGCCGCTTTAAAAAAAGGATCATTTTCTTCTGCAGTGAATGCGGAAGCAAACAGAGGGAAAGCAGCAGGACTATACATAGATAGGAAAATAATAAAAACAGGAAAGTTAGAGGACCTATCAGAACAAGAGTTAGAAGCAAAAATGAAACAACTTTTAACCGATTACGGACAGATAATTGATGTGACTCCATCTAAATCTTCTGAATCTTCTTTACCCACTGACGAGGAATCATCGTCCGATCCCCAAAATTAATTCCATCTTCATCTTTGTCGTACGACGCAAATAATTTTATAGAAGTTTTATCTTTTGAATACAACCAACCTTCGTTAATAGGTTTTGCTAATTTCATTTTTTCAAATTCTTTATCGGTAGCCCAGCCGGAGTCACTGACACAATCAATCCACTCCACTCTGACTTTCGGATAAGGTATATCAGGAGTTGTTTCTGTGATGATAGCTTTTCTTCTTTTCCTAGGCATAGTCTCTTTTACATCTGCGAACCCTATATGACAATAAATTATTTTAACACGCGCTTGCCAAAAATTATTTTGAAAGTGTCGCAAAACAGTGAAATTGACCTATTAGTGTTGATTTATATAGCAAAAACCTGCGACCCCTGGGGTGTCGGGAGGGTTCGGCAGGGTTCGGAAAACGCCTTTTGCCTTCGCACTTTTGTGGCCAAATTGTGGCCAAACAGGTAAAAAGCCACATTTCTGCCATAGTTGACCATATTTTTGCGACCCCAAACCTCATTTTGCGAACCCTTGCGAACCCTTGCGAACCCTGTGGGTTCGCACTTTATAACAACTGTTTGGTCTTATTTTCGCCATAATATTTTCTCATCACAGACAGCTTTTCTTCAGCTCCACCTATCTTGTGAAGTAATTTATCTACTTCACCGGTGATGTCTATGTGTTCTGGTATGACCATATTGTGTTCACAAATACATTTTATTTTGTATCGTGCATCTTCAATATCTGATTCGTATCTCTTTAGAAGAGTTCTAAATAACGTATCATTCATTTCCACCTCCTTCTTATAATTTTACCACATTTCTTTTTGTAAAATATCCATGCTGTTTTTCCGTCATAATAATATCCATCAATTGTCATTTAATCCCTTTCTGTTATACAATTTATTGATTAACTTATTTATACGCACATCTTTTTTACTCATCGCACCTACAGGATGTATCTTCATAGATTGCAATTTATTTATTTTATCTAAATTATTTGGTTTTATCTTTCGAAACACTGAAGTCCTCTTTTGTTATATTAACGTTAGCTTGTTCTTTCTCATCATGTTTTAAGTCATAATACATGTCTAATCTTTTTAAAAATTTGTATTTCCATTGCCTTAAATCAGACCCGGAAACAGTGAATTCTTGGTAATATAGGTCAGGAGTACATACCATTATTACACCTTGTTCAATGTTAGATTGATGTACATAATCATGTGCCATAGCATAGGCTGCTATCTGCATTTTGTAATCTTCGATCCACTCTTCTCTCTTTGGTCGATTGCTTTGTTTGAAATCAACAACTGTTTCTTTGCCGTTGTGTAGGCAAACTAGATCAGTAGACCCAGCGTAAAGGCCAGGATAATATAATGTAACTTCTGAGCCATAGTATTCTTCCACTGGCGTAAGACCCACGTCAATAACTTTTTGGGCCATGGTTTTCGCCTTCTGTCCGAGTTCTGTAAGATCATCGTAACCAGTGCCGAGAATATAATGCTCGAGGAATTTGTGCATGGAAGTGCCCCTCCTACTACTAAGATTCTTGATTCGTTCTGCTTCTGCTTTTCCAACTTTAGCCGTCCAGTCTTTTAAAAATTGTTGATCTTTGGTAGCGCCTAATATCGTAGTTACGCTTGGAAGTCTAGAACCATTTACATCATAGAGCCGTGTTCCGTGGTCCTCGTGCCGTGTGGCATCCACATAGGTATACTTCGCATTGTGTTTGATCGCTTTACCAATGTTATGGTACTCTTCAAGATCTTTCTCATCCATCATAGAATAATGGCTCCTGTAACAAATCCAGCAATAAACCAGATTATCTCAGTTCGATAATACAAAGACCATATCTCTAGTTTCTCTAAAATTTTCTTCATAATTTCTTCTTCAATTCTTTTATATATTCTTCATGTTCTTTAGGATCTACTTCTTTTACCAAAGAACCTTTCTTAACTTGGTTCAAGGGTGCTGAGTCATGAACATTGCCTGACACACTCACTCTTACACAATCAGAGTTATAAGGACTAACCCAGTGTTTCAACCAGGCAGGAAAGATAAACATATCACCTTCTTTAGGAAAGTAAGACAAATAGCTTACACAGTCTCTAGGTCCATCACCATACATAAACTGTATACCTCCAGGTCCACAGCTTCTACCCTTATACGCTTCGTTTTCTTTTTTCAAAGGTTCAGGTATCGATAGGTATATTACAAACGATAGTTTGCCATCGTGATCGTGTGGTGGATTAAATTCATACTGACGTTGGAAGTTACACCATAGAGCTGTTAACGCATACTCAGGTTTTGATTTGTATCTTTCGTTTTGGAAACGTTGGAAGCATTCATCATACACACCCAAATAAGGTGATAAGAAAGGTATAATCTTCTCACGTTGCTTTTCATTATAACCACGTTCTTTGGCTATCTGTCCGGCTAGCTTATCTCTAAAATCTATTTCCGTGTTCCGTGCTTCATCAAGCAATATCTTTTTAAAATCATCTAAGATTCTAAGTTTGACCACACAGGGTCCCCAGTTCATTGTGCTTACTTCGATCTGTACTTTGTCTTTTATATCAACGTTATCTGTCCTTTTCATATGTGCTCCTTACTAACATTTTTAAATATTCAGCGTTCTCCTTATCTTTTATTAATTTATCATGTTCCGCTTGTTGTTTCTTTTTTAAAATTTTTACATGACCTCTCCAGGCCCAAGAACTAAGTTGACCTGACCAACCCATTACCCAATGTAAAAAATTATAAATATATTTATCGAACATGATCTCTGATGTATTTGTACTCCTCTAAATTTATTATTTTATCATCTAAACTTTGTTTAGCATAATGATCAATGATTTGTCTAACCTTTGGCAGCTTGGTATGAGACCAAGGCCAGATCATGCAGCAGACATAGTAGGCATCTCTGAATGTACATCGCCATTTGTATTGCATCAAATACTTGGTGCCATCTTTACGTAAACCTTTTCTAGGTTTTTTGTTTACAGTGCCACAACCTACAATTTCGTGGACCCAACGAATGACAGATTCATCAGTCATTGTTATTTCCATCGATAGTCGTAAACTATTAGATACTCTAAATCCTTTGCCTTTGTGTTTCTTTTTCTTTTCAGGCCTACGGGTAAAATAGATACTACCCTCACCATCAAAGAGTCCTGCAATATAGGCTTTGTCTGTATCAGGAATCATTTACTATTCCCTGTAAAAACCCACTTCACTACTGAGGTTGTTGGATCAAACCCATCAAACTCTATGTTTCTAGTGCAGTTTGTCAGAACTACCATCATCAATATAATCAATGCCAGTCTCTTCATAAAATTCTCCCTCTGAATCGCAGTCCCAACATTGGTGGACTGTTTCTTTTGTTTCTGTTGCAACTTTTAAATATCCATTACCTTTGCACGTTGGGCAAATTAATAATTGGATACTAGCTTTTTTTAATTTTGCCATTCATTCTTCTCGCTTTCTCATTTGCTAAAGATTCAATAGTTTTTGCTACGGACAATTTGGCGTCGGGCAATAATACTTTCGACAAAGACTCTAATATCTTGTATGTTTCTTTTGTTAGCGAAACATTTTTGTACTTACTCATATCTGTCATGCTTGTTTCCTTTCATTTTTTACAACCAATATAGGTGATATTATAGGATTGTCAATGAAAATATTATTAACTTTAGTAATTTGTTCTCAGGTGCAAAACGTTTGTATGCCTCCTTTTGAATGGCCAGAAAAATTTCCTACACAATATGATTGTCTGATGTTTGGTTACGAAGAATCTATGAAAAAAATGGAAGAGATAGGTAGAACAGATATTAATAAACATGGTATGTTTGTTAAGTTTTATTGTACTCCGGAGAGTACAATTTGACAATGTGTTCAAATTGTGTTATGGCGAAAGTCTTCTCACCATTACCTATCCTTATTTTTCCCTCTTTAGGATAGGTGTTTCTTTATTCCACATCCACAGCATAAGAATAGCTGGTAAAAATAAAAGACTACTTACAAATACAGCCGTAAAAATCACCACTACCATCATTCATTACATGTTGATTAAAAGGTGTGTCCAAATAAGTTGTAAACTTTAATCTTAAAATCTCACACAACTCAAAGCAATCTACTTTTGCCAACAATGACATATGTTCCGTCATCTGCTTTGTAACAGGCACTAACTGAAACAACCCGTCGTTTAGTATTATTAGATCCATTTGCCCACTCCTTTACTTTTTTATACCAAAGATCTTTATGTTTTGGATCTTTAGTTTTATTCCAAAGATTTGCTAAATCATCTAGGTTTTTTGTCGATCGCATTTGTACCTAACGTTATTATTTTTTTCAAACTAGGTGCTGATAATTGTATATGAACACCATATGATTTCCAAGCTTGTTTCATTATATTTAACTCTAACAACAAGGTTGAATACTGACGTTGTGATATATCGTTTGTTTTTATTGTTATTACTTTTTCTTTCATAATTTAGTAACTCACTTTGGTAGGGTTACCTTGGTAGGGCACCTACAAGCTTTCCCGAAGCGTCCAAGCATCTACATAATATAGAGATTTGGTCGGTACTAACAACCACTTCCGGTGTCTTCAGCCACTTGGCCGTAACCCTCCGGTCCTGTGCATTACACCCGCTTAAGCGTTGTTCTGCCACAAAGATTAATTAATTTGCAAATTAATTAATTGAGTATGGGGAATATATAGGACATCTAGGGATATATGTCAAGTGTTATCTTCCTTGGCCACGATATTTTTTATAACTTCTACGCTTATGTTTGTTCATTTTACACAAGCTAGGGTTGCGTCCTATACTAGTTGAATGAAATATAGGCTCGTGCTCTACTTTTGCGTATAAACCTTTAGCTTTCCTTGCCATCGAAATACTTTTCTACTTCAGATACTAAAGTTTTTGAATTTAAAGTGGGTATATAGCTTATTTTCCCATTTATGTGTTGTTGTAAATCTGCACCACAGCTCATACATCTATACATTTCAGGTGTTAAGCCAACCAACATAGTAAACTCTTCACATGTTGGACATTTTCCATTAACTATTTCAGCTTGTATTTTCATCATTCCAATATTAAAGAAGTTATTTTTTTATCACCCATATATATTTCTACGTTTGCCTTAGATTGTATACATTTGTATACAACTCTATCACCAGGACTTTTGTCCTTCATAGCGTAACGCTTGGCCTTAAGACATTTTGATAGGGACTCGTGGTAACGATGCTCCACAATTTTGTGGTCTTGTAAAAGTAAAAGTGCAAATACCATCTCAACCATTAGTGTGCTCCATTACCATTTCTAATTAATTTTTCTACATCAACCTGTACTTTAGATACCTGTTCTTTTAAAAAATCTATATTAATTTTATTATTTCTCATACCTTTCAATTCTTCATCCATAGACTCAATCAAACCACTCATATGTTCTACCAACATGAAGAGCTCCGCTTCTCCACTTGATTGACCTAACTCACCCCTTGGATATTTTATTCTAAACTCTGAGTTTTGTTCTAAATCTTTTTGCATTAACTCTATCTTTGTAGCGTGATTATTGAGCATCTCATGCAAACCAAAATAAGCCCAGGTCCCAATGGCGACCATCGCGATCAAACTGGCAACCGTCTTCATCGGCATTTGCACAGCAGCTTCTTCAGATATTTTTAATGGTTTATTCATCTTTTGGTTTTGGTAGAGGTAATATATACCCTTTTGGAGGCATTTTCAATTTGCTTTTACTAGGGCCTATAAGTTTATCATTCATTAAATTAACCTCTGGGTTCTCTTTTTTATACTCATCTTTCATATCATCCCACAAACTTTGTGAATCAACTGGTCTAGTATTATCTCTTGAAGGAGTTACACCTCTACATTTAGCTACTAATAAATCAAAGTTTTCATTGTTTGCAAGACTTGGATTGCTATTAACTCTGCCACACATTTTCATTAACTCTAGTTGTTGTTTGATGGCTACGTTTTCTTTTGATGTTTTACAATCTGTACCTAAATACTTTCTAAAAGTTATACTAAAATTTTGTTCATCATTATCATAATCGCTTGAGTTTGATGTTCTATAATCTGTATCTCTATTTCTATCTTCTATTCTAAAATCTATTTCTCCACATCTTACACCATACTCGTTAAGATATTCGTTTCTAGGATATGCAGGTTGCATGAAACATAACAACACAAATAAAATAACTAATGCACCTGTAAAGTAATAATTCATCCTGGCGATCTCCATACATTACCTATTTAAATCCTTAATATCATAGTCGTGTTCTCTAACCTGATCAGCTAATTGTCTATATAAATTTTCCGCCATCTGCCATGTTGCTTCAGCAGAAGATAATCTTGTATTAATATCTACAGCTTCTTTTTGCGCAACGTCAAGGTCTCTTCTTAGATTTATAATTTCTTGTTGATTAGAATTAATTGTGTCTGTAAGATTTACAATATAACGAACACCAGTAAAAGTTCCGACTAGCACTGAAGCTACAACCGGAACCATTACTATATTTTTTTTTAATAAATCCGCTAAATTCATTTAACCCCAACAAAACCAAGTTTTAAACTTTTTCCAAAGTTCTTTTATTTTTTTAATCATTTTTTTTCTCCTCTATTTCGTAAAAGAATTTATCAGTATCTTCAGTCTTCCACTGACCTGTATCTTCTACATTCCATTCATTTGTTTGTACCTTCCAGTCAGGAATATTGTCCTTAACGGTAAATGAAGGTAGGTCCCAAATACATCTATTATTAGGTTGTGCTGCATAGTTGCCATCGTCTAATGCAATTATGTGTGCGCACTTGTGTTCGTGCGGTATCTCGGAATGTTCCGTGTCAAGTATATTAGCATCTGGGTGTGCCCAGTCAACGGTAAATAAATATTTACCTTCGTGCCACTTTTTATCTTTACCTATATATTTTCCGTGTTGGTCGCTTAAAATATCCCAACAATTAACAGCAGGATAATAACTAAAAGAATTCCAAAGCTCCAGTTCATCAAGTCTTTTAATGGGAACAGTTGAGGGTTCATAATCACGTTGAATAAAAGCCGTAATTGGGAGACGATAAAAGACTGCACCATTTTCCATAATAGCATGAAATAAAATACTGCGACCTGTAATAGAGCTAAGACCAAAGACAATACAGTCTTCAACTTCTCCATGATGTTTTTTGCAATCATATAAATACTCCCTTCTTATCTGTGCATAGATTGGTGGTATGTTTGCGTTTAAATATGCCATAATTTATCCTCATTTAATTGTACCCCAATTTGGACCAGATTCATAGTCTACCTTGTTAGGCACTTCTAGATCTACTGCAGACTCCATAATTTCTTTTATTTTATCTGCATTGTTGTTAACTGATATATCAAGTTCATCATGCACTTGTATATGTGGTATGATACCCTCTTTGTATAGATCAACCATAGCTTTCTTTGTCATGTCAGCCGCTGATCCTTGTATTAATTTGTTTAATGCTTTGTAGGTAAACGCCCGTTTGATCCCTGGTCCATGTTCCGCGAGTGCATCTTCGTGAGACAATGCTTTGTGTATCCCGAACTGATTGGGCTCCCATAAATTAAATCTACATCTACGACCTAATAAAGTTCTAACACGACCTTTGTCTTGAGCTCTACGCATTACACTTTCCATTAACATCTTAACAAAAGGTACTTTGTCATGGTAAAGTCTAAACAAATCATTAGCATCTTCTTTTGATATACCAAGCTCTGCCTGTAATTTATTTTTACCCATACCATAAAACAAACCTAGATTAATTGTTTTAGCTTGTGATCTTGGTATGTTGGCCATGTCGGAGACAATCTGATGAAAGTCTGCTTCACCTTCGTTGTATGAATCTAATACTTCGTCAACACCATACAGTCCATCGAGAGCTGCGTAGTGTGTAACTAGACGTGGCTCTTGCTGTGAGTAGTCAAAGCAACCCCAGGTACAACCTTCTTCTGGTATAAACAAACTTCTGATCCGTGGTCCAAGTTCCTTGTTACGTGCAGGAATCTGCTGTAAATTTGGATTGTTGTAACTAAATCGTCCTGTTACTGTACCACCTTGATCGGATCTAAT
>WLWG01002737.1_pt1 | contig 12917 bp, 11 predicted proteins | sample 6712871 | NCBI WGS metagenome assembly WLWG01 (sample SAMN12718693, study PRJNA515312) | sponge metagenome | isolation source: marine sponge | host: Mycale hentscheli | place: New Zealand: South Island, Marlborough, Capsize Point | collected 2003-05-01 | reverse complement strand
ATTGATGTTTCTGTATTAAAAGTAGAGGTGCAATTGAGAAGGCAGCAAGAAGTGACAGCATTTTTTTTGAGCACTTGTCATTCTCATCAAGTTATTCAAAAGTTAAAAGTTATGGCAGGAAGTCTATCGCATGAAATTAAAACACCGATGGCTGGAGTACGCGTTGGACTTGAGTTGATGAAGAATTTTTTTGAGCAATCGAAAAAAGACAAAAATCAAATCACTGTTGAACGGTTGGAAGAACATGAGCAACGAGTCAATAGGATGATCCAACGCATTAGTGCGGGAACAGCGTTAGTGAATATGCAATTGAAAAACATGCTGGTAGAAAACATCGATACCAGTCAGTTTCAAATGAATTCGGCTCGCCAGTGTATCCAAGAGGCAATTCACACTTTCCCTTTTGATGATCCAGCTGCTGTAAATAAAGTTCATGTTTCACTTCAAAAAGAATTTGATTTTTTAGGCGACCCTCTGCTAACCAAGCATGTGTTATGGAATTTGCTTAATAATGCACTGTATTTCATGAAAGAAATGGGGCGTGGTGACATCTTCATCAGCACAGACGAAAAGGATGGACAACACGTCATTCATTTTAAAGACACAGCAAAAGGGATGCCACCCGAACAAGCAGAAAGAGTCTTTGAGCCATTTTATACAAATCGCTTCGGCGGTAGCGGGTTAGGCTTGAGTTTTTGCTTGATGGTGATTCAAGCCTATGGTGGAACCATCACATGCCAGTCAGTCGAGGGTGAATATGCAGAGTTTAGTTTGTTTTTTCCAAAACCATCTGTTTAACGTTACCGATACGATTGAATGACGATGTCCATTTGCCAAGTTATTGCTTGAAAGTGAAAAAATTGATAGAGCTTTAATATCTGCTAGATAGAGGTTTTAAAACTGATTCATTCAATCCATTGTAGATTGTGCTTAAATTTTCCTATCCCCTACTTTGTCCGACATCGGACACCGATATCTCTTACCGTAATACCTCCAAGACTTGCATAGGGGCACCCACCTGAGGCAGACTATGGCTCGTAGTGGGTGTCCCAATAAATAAGAGGAGTTATTTATGGGACGCAAACGTACGCCAGGACTCTACAAACGTGGAGAAAGTTGGCACATTGATAAGAAAACATACGGTCGCAGGTTGTGCGAAAGTTGTCACACGTCCGATTTGGAAGAAGCGGAACGTTATTTGGCACGACGACTGGAAACGTTAAGACAAACGGTCGTGTATGGCATACGACCACAGCGCAGTTTCCGCGAAGCGGCGACGAAGTATTTGTTGGAGAATCAGTATAAACGCAGTATCACCACGGATGCTTATCGCTTGCGGATTTTGGATCGTCATGTGGGTGATCTGTGGCTTGATGAGATTCACATGGGTACGTTGCAAGCTTTTATTGCGGCACGCCGCCAGGAAGGTGTGAAAACACGGACGATCAACAATGCGTTAAAACTGATCCGCCATATACTGAATTTGGCGGCGGGAGAATGGATTGATGAGTACGGCCTGACTTGGTTGGGTAGTGCTCCGAAGATCAAATTATTCCCGGAAGTGGATGCACGAAAACCCTATCCACTCAGTTGGGATGAACAAACGCGGTTGTTTCAAGAGTTACCGCCGCATTTGGAACGCATGGCATTGTTTGCTGTTAATACGGGTTGTCGAGACGCGGAGATTTGTCAATTGCGTTGGGAGTGGGAAATGTCTGTTCCCGAATTAAATACCTCGGTGTTTATCATTCCAGGTACGCATGTGAAAAATCGTGAAGACCGTTTGGTGATTTTAAACAATGTCGCAATGTCAGTTGTAGAAGCCGTGCGCGGGGAACATTCGGAGTCGGTGTTTGTGTATCAAGGCAAACCCGTCACCCGTATGTTGAACAGTGCTTGGCTGCGTGCTCGCGAGCGAGCTGGGTTGTCGGCGCGTGTGCACGATTTAAAGCACACGTTTGGTCGGCGCTTGCGCGCAGCGGGCGTGAGTTTTGAAGATCGGCAAGATTTGTTGGGACACAAATCAAGTCGGATCACGACGCATTATTCAGCGTCGGAGATTCGTTGCTTGTTGGAAGCATCCAATCGAGTGGTGTCGCTTCGAGACTCAACCCCGACGTTGACATTGCTTAAACGGGTAAGTTAATCGTAGCTCCCGCAAAAGTCCCGCAGGGGTTTTTGTGGGAGAGAGAAAAAGCTCTGTAAGTCCTTGATTTTACTGGTGGCCAGAGGCAGAATCGAACTGCCGACACGAGGATTTTCAGTCCTCTGCTCTACCGACTGAGCTATCTGGCCCCAGAGGGCGGTATTAAACCTTGGGAAAGTGGTGGCGTCAAGGGGAGGATTTAAAAAACCAAGTTAAAATCAATCTTCTGGTGTGAAGCCGGTGGGTTTTTCACTGCCTGAGCCGAATAGGAATTTTTCCATTTCGGTGGCGAGGAATTCGCGGGCTTTGGGATCCAGCATGCTTAAGCGATATTCATTAATCAACATGGTTTGATGATTGAGCCACAGTTGCCAAGCCTCTTGAGAAATGTGTTGATAAATTTTTTCACCCAATTCACCTGGATAGGGTGGAGTGGTTAATCCGGGTGCTTGTTTGTCTAATTTCTGGCAGTGAATCATTTTCATAACGGACGAATCTTACCTGATTTTTTAAGGTGTTGATGATAACAAGGAATGACTACGATTGGTATTGTTCTAATAAATATTTTACAGGTTTGGGGATGCCTTGTGTGATCGCTTGCGCTTGATCATACCAACAAGTTTGACCTCCATCACGAATCACATTTATCGTTTGTGAAACATCTAATGCAATAGGGTGAATCATCAAATGATAATGACTGAAACTGTGTTTGAATGTCGGTAATGGAGACTGTTGGTGAATGGATAATCCATAGTATTGTTTGCACCAGTGAGAAATATTCTGTGTCAGTGAGCATTCAGGTAAACTCCACAAACCACCCCAAATACCCGTGGGAGGGCGTTTCTCTAATAAAATCTGCTGTTGTGGATTTTTTAATAATAAAAAATATCGTTCTTGAGTCGGTTTAGCCACCGTGGGTTTTTTGACTGGAAAACAATCGGTTTGCTGTCGTTGATGCGCAATACAAAAAATCTGCCAAGGACATTGTGAACAGTCCGGTTGATTGGGTGTGCACACCAGTGATCCTAAATCCATAATCGCTTGATTGTATAAATGACATTGTTGCTTTGGTGTGTAGTGTGTCGCAATGTCCCAAATCAATCGGTGTGTTTGCGATTGCCCTGGCCAGTCGGGTAGCGCATGCAATCGACTGATCACGCGTTTTACATTACCATCCACAATGCTGGCTTGTCGTTGGAATGCAAACGATACAATCGCACCTGCCGTGTATTCTCCAATGCCAGGAAGCTTGCGTAGCAATGTTAATTCATCGGGGAATTGCCCACCATGGTCGCTGATAATGATTTGAGCTGTACGGTGTAGATTTCTTGCTCGTGAGTAGTAACCCAGTCCCGCCCATAATTGTAAAACGTCATCCAACGCTGCTGCGGCTAAATCTTCTACGCTGGCAAAACGTTGGATAAATCGTTCATAGTAAGGTAGGACTGTGGCTACTTGGGTTTGCTGCAGCATGACTTCAGCCACCCACACGCGGTATGGTGTGAGTGGCTGTTTCCATGGTAGATGCTTGCGACCGTGGTTTGCATACCAATCCAGAAGGCGTTGCTGAATTTGATCGCGGTCGAAAAATTCCATAGCTTAGTTGAATAAACCCTCTAAGATGCGCTTTGCTTTGTCTTCAATCGAACCGGTTTGTTCACCGTTGTCAGTATCACCTTGACCCTCTGTCGCTTCTGCAGGATCTTTTGGTTTAAGACTGCCTGGAAAAAAACGATTCACTTGTTTTTCAATAAATGAACGAGCGCTGTTTTTAACAATAATGTCTAGATCGGGCTCGGCAGATAAATTGGCAAATTCACCACGGACTAGAATCGGAATTGGCTCCCCCAATGATTTCTCTAGCTTATTAATTGCATTGCTCTGGCTTTTGGAGGTTGATTTCACCGCCAATCGATAGTCCACCATTTGAGTGACTAAGCTTATTTGCCCCGCACCAGTGATGGCGTATTCAGGCGCTTGAATGGATAAATCATTATTGGTGACAACGCCATTCGTAATATCAGCAGAACCTGTGATCGAACCAAATGGAGTTATCCCTTTGTTTTGTTCAGTTTCAGGAGGTTGTTGGCTATTGAACACGGCTGTGGCCCAACTTAATAAATAAGGCACGTCAACACCGTGTAGGACACCATTGGTGAATTCAAATTTGGCTGAACCGTTTAATGTTTTAAGCATAGAAGGGGTTGTTGTACCACGAGTGTTTAGTTTGATATGCGCCTGGGCAATACCGGTGATTTGATCGCTGCCAATTAAATCTTCCAATAAGGCGCCGGCTTGTAAATCTTTGAGTGAGGCTGCCGCTTTTATGTCTGGCGTTTGGGTTTTTAAATTGATATCCAAGTTGGCAACCGATTCACCTTGATACAAGTTGGCAAGGATGGGAGCAATGCTAATCAAGCTATCTTCAACTTTTATCTCTGCAGTTAATTGAGTGATTTGTAATTTATCCAGCGTCAGCGGCTTGGCAACCAGTTTGCCATCTAAATAAATGCTGGGTAATGCTTGCTTTTGTTCTTGCCAAGTTTGACTGTCAAATCGAAAGGCGCCTTGATAATCCACCTCGCCTGAAGCCATGGTAATGTCATCTTCCAACGCTATGAATTTAAAATGAAAGTTAAAAGGGATTTCACGATCAATGGCAATGTCTTGACTGCTGATGTTTAAATTGCTTAATGCAAATTCTTGCTTGGTTTGTTGATTGTCAAATACCAATTGTCCTTCTTTTAGGGTGACTTGATCGATTTGGATTCGATTGAGTACTTCAGTATTGAAATCATCAGTCTCATCTTTTTCATCAAGGGTGTCTTCAGTTTGGCTATTGTTCGTTGTGGATTTTACCTCGGCCAGATCTTCCCAATTGGTGCGGCCACGAGCATTCACCATTAATTGGATTTCTGGTTTGACCACGGTTAAAACCCCCACCTGGATGTTGCCTGATAATAAGGGCATAGCTTTGACTTTTAATTCCAAGGATTTAATGCTGGCAAACGGTTTGTCGCCAAAGCCTTCGGCATTGGCCATGGTTACATCACCTACTGAAAAACCCAACCAGGGGAAAAAATTCCATGAAATGTCTCCGACAATGGTGGTGTTTCGGCCAGTACGGTCGCTGATTTGCTTAGCTAAGGGTTCTTTGAATTTGTTGGGATCAATCACGTTAGCAGCGATAAAGCCACCAATGACCAGAATCAAAACGACGGATAGAATAAATAATAATATAAATTTGATGACTTTTCCCATAGCAATGCAATCCTTGAAGTGTCAATAAAGAGCTGTGATTATATACCCATTCTACTTCAAGATGCGAATTTTAAGCGTGTAATGGACAAGTCATTTAAATGGTCCTTGCTTGCTAGAAATGATGATAAAAAAAGTAATAAAGGGGATAATATTTTTCTATTTTTTATCCGTTGTGACCTATTATAGTGACGCCTCGATTGAATTGATAATAGAGGTTTGTAAAATACGTCACGGTTATAGCAATGATTTTAATTCAACATTGTTAATGACCCCGTAAGAGTAGGAGACACAACGGTTAGCGAGTTTTCACTAAACATCTGATGCAATTCTGCTAGTTGTCGATAGGGCCTAATTAATATTAAATAGTTACCCCAGTAAATCAGTATCACTTTCAGTGCTCGGGCACTCGCGTTTTCTTCCATTAAGCGCCTTGGCTTTATCACAACATCTGCGCTAAGATAGCCAGCTTTGTTAAAACCTTGAGCAAACGATGGCAGCCGATGAGCAACCTTTTATTAGTGCTGAGCAACGTCTACCAGAAATCACTTTGCGTGTGGTGGTGTTGGCTGTTTTGCTCACCGTTGTATTGGCGATGGCTAATGCTTATTTAGCATTAAAAATTGGCTTGTTAACCTCGGCCGCCATTCCTGCCGCTGTCATTTCCATGGCGATATTGCGCTGGTTTCGCAATTCTAATATTTTAGAAAACAATCAAGTGCAAACGGCAGCCTCTGCCGGTGAAGCTGTCGCCGGGGGGATTGTGTATACCATCCCTGCTTTGATCATTATTAACTATTGGCAGTCGTTTGGTTATTGGGAAAACTTTTTCATTGCCTTAATTGGTGGGGTGTTGGGCGTTGCTTTCTCAATTCCAATTCGAAAAATGTTGGTGACAGAGCCTAGCTTGCGTTTTCCAGAAGGACGTGCCATTGCCGAATTGTTGAAAACATCAGCGGATAAAACATTGGGCATTCGCCAAATGTTGTGGGGTTTGTCAATCGGTGCATTGATTGAATTCTTGCAGGTTGGTTTGAAAGTCATTGCTCATAGTTGGCAAAAATGGTGGTTGATTCATCATACGTTTGTTGGTTTTGGTATTGGATTTTCTGCCACGATGATTGGAGCGGGTTATTTGATTGGCATCGCGGTGGCCAGTAGCATCATGCTCGGTGCCGTGATCGGTTGGTTGTTGGGTGTACCGGTGATCAGCACTTGGGTAGGACAAATCCAATATGGAATGGAAATCGAGCAAATGGTGGGGTATTTGTGGAATGAAAAGAACCGCTACATTGGTATTGGTGCCATGTTAGTAGCGGGCGTGTGGACCTTATTATCATTGCTCAAACCCTTTGCTCGTAATGTCAAAACATCTTGGCGACGGTTTCGTCATCAACAGGCCGAACAAACCATCTTACGCACCGAACACGATTTCCCCATGAGTGCTTTATTATCGATGATCCTCGGTTGTGGGATCTTGTTGTATGGCTATTTTGCATTTTTAAGTCCGGTGAATACTTTATCGCTCACGGCATCCGCACAAGGGTGGTTGGCATTAGGATGTGTGTTGTATTGCATTGTCGTTGGTTTGATCTTTTCGGCAATCACCGGTTATTTTTCAGGCATGGTTGGGGTGTCGGCCAGTCCAGGATCTTCGGTGATCATTGGGGGAGTGTTGTTTGCTTCTTTATTATTGTTCATGGTATTACAGCAGTTGACGGGTTCGTTGTTAACTGAAATTCAATTGCGCAATGCGGCGGCGGTGACCATTATTATTTGCGCGGTGATCACCGGTGCAGCTTCGATTGCTAATGACAATATTCAAGACTTAAAAGTGGGACATTTGTTAGGTGCAACACCATGGAAGCAACAAGCCATGTTGTTGTTAGGGGTAACGGTGGCGGCGTTAGTGATTCCTCCCGTTATGCAATTGTTATTCAGTGTGTATGGCATCGCAGGTGTTATGCCTCGATTGGATATGGATCCCAGTCAAAGTTTACCAGCGCCACCGGCGGCGTTGATGGCTGCGATCAGCCAATCGGTTTTTCAACAAAATTTACCATGGGATATGATGGGGTTGGGCATGGGAATTGCGTTGCTGGCGATCGTGGGACATTACGGATTGCAGCGTGTGACTGGACGTGGATTGTCAATTTTGGGTATGGCTATTGGCATGTATTTGCCATTGGCATCGTCTACGCCAATTTTTATCGGTGGGGTGATGGCTTGGTGGGTCAAACGTCGATTGTTTCAGCGGTTTCCCAATGATGAAATGCAACGACACCGCTGGTGGCGACGCGGCATTGTCTTTGCTTGTGGTTTGGTTGCTGGGGCGGCATTGATGGATGTGGTGTTGGCTCTGCCATTTGCTTTGATGGGCGGGCCGGATGCGCTCAGCATGGTGAATGACCGTTGGCAACCGATGGCTGCTATTTTGGCATTGATGTCAACTGTGGGCTTAGGGATGGTGTTTTATCGATTAACTTTTTCACAACGATCTTAATCAATGACTGACAAGCGACGTACCATTCATAGTTTTGTCCGGCGGCAAGGCCGGTTAACCACCAGCCAACGACGTGCTTTGCTCGAATTATGGCAAGATTATGGAATTGATGTCACCGATCAACCTTTGGTCTTGGCAGATGTATTTGGCGATTGCCAATCGATTGTTTTGGAAATTGGTTTTGGCAATGGTGATTCTTTGTGTCGCCAAGCGCAAGCACACCCACATATCGGTTACTTGGGTATTGAAGTTTATCAACCCGGGGTAGGTCGGTTATTAAATCAATTGGCCGATCACCAACTCACCAATGTTAAATTAATTTGTGAAGATGCGGTGACGGTGTTGCAACACAATATTCCTACTGGCAGTTTGGATGGTGTGCAAATTTTTTTTCCCGATCCTTGGCCGAAAAAACGCCATCACAAACGTCGCTTGATTCAACCGGCATTCATCGATTTATTGGTTCCCAAATTAACTGCTACGGGATGCATTCATTTAGCCACCGATTGGCCACCGTATGCGCAACAGATGTTAACGGTTCTTGAAGCGCATCCACAGTTAGTGAATGGTGCGGCCGAGGGAGGGTATTATCCACGTCCAACTCAACGTCCATTGACCAAATTCGAGCAACGCGGGGAACGGTTGGGTCATCCGGTGTTTGACTTGTTATTTCAACGTGCTTAAATAGTTTGTCTGGGGGCTTATTGATCTTGCCGCCAGATAGCCAATGTTACTGTGTGATACAGTAGATGAGATCATGCAAACCTAATCAACAGTTAAGGATAGTCTTCATGAACAAAAAAAACACTCACCCATTGATTCAACCTTATTTATTTTTTAACGGATGCTGCGAAGAAGCGTTAGAATTTTACAAAACTGTGTTGAATGCTGAAATTGAAATGCTAATGCGGTTTAATGAAAGTCCAGAGCCAATTCCTACCGACGAATTACCAACAGGGTTTAATAATAAAATTATGCATGCCAGCTTTAAAGTTGGGGATGCCACAGTGATGGCGTCTGATGGCTACCAAGAAGGTAGCAACTTTGCTGGGTTTTCATTGGCCCTGACGTTTGCAACGGTACAAGAAGTTCAGCGTGTCTTTCATCTTTTGGCGGACGGGGGTGAGGTGCAAATGCCTTTGGCCGAAACATTTTGGTCAGCGCTATATGGATCAGTGACCGATCGTTTTGGAATCAATTGGATGGTAATGGTGGAGGCTAAAGACCTCTCATAATCGTGTTTGTTTCCACGGCCATTTTGCAGATAACGGTGTTGATATTGCTTCGGTTATGACACTGCTTATATCACTACTACTGAACGTTGAGTTTTGAGAATAGAGCATGCTCAGATTCTTTGATGGTTCTACTTCTGAAAAGTTGCTACGAACAGCAATAAAACATAACGATATGAATTCTATTAAAGATATATTAAACAAGCATGCTCAATTATTAAATGAGCCGATAGGCTCTGGCGGTTCATTGTTACACTATGCAGTTCGGTATGGAAATACGCAGACGTTAACAGATTTATTAGCCTTGCATTGTGATCCTAATAGGCAAATGGAAAGAAGTAAATGTACCGCTTTGCACATTGCTGTTATCAATGCCGAACTCAAAAAAATATGTATTTTATTGCCTGTTACAGAGTTTTCGATTAAAGATAAAAACGGTCAAACGCCCTTACAAATTGCAGAGGATCAGCTTAAATGTGAATACGCGTCTGAGGCTTTGCATTTAAAGTCCATTCACGATCAATGGGGGCTTGATCAAGCAAATTGGCCACCCCTTAAGCCATGTGGTTATGGTTCACAATGTAATGCTGAAGAGTTGACCGAGACAGCCCTGTTGAAATATGCTAGGGATAAAATTGTCATATGGAAAGAGATTATTAATTTTTTGGGCTGTAAAATATACGGTGATTTACTCAATGAGTGCACTTCATGCAGTCCTGACATCAATCGTCTTATCGTATCATTTGTCGCATGATAATGAGTGGGGCAAAATGTATTATCGGACGATCATAGGTTGTTTGTATAGGACAATCGATAGGAGACGTCTTATTAGATAAAACGGAGTCTCTGGATTCATGGGATTCTTTTTCCATTTTCATTTTTGAAGCACCAGAAGATTTCTTGTTTACTTGAAATAAACCGTATCCAACAACAGCGACACCCGCGATAGCAGCAAAGGGTTAGAAAAAAGTCAACACAAAGGCGCCAATGGTTAATACGGCGAGAATTTTTTTCGAGTGTACGTGCAAATAGCATTGTTAGAGAAGATTTTTGTAGGGGTGATTTTTCAGATATTAAATCATCACGGTTTGTTTTTAAACGATTAAGGGGTGATTTTTCAGATATTAAATTATCAAATGCCTTTTTAATACGCATGACTGATTGCTAGGGGACCGATGTCTTCTTTATCTTGCAAGTAGCATTTCCACAGCATCAGGATTATCAAATGCATCTCCACAGTATGAATGATAAAACCTTACTCGTATGGCAAATTTTTATTTAATCATGAGTTGTGAGTGAGGTATTCCATAGTAAAGTTATTAACGGAATATTAAATCAGTAAATTTCAAATCCATTCTTTTGATAAATTTTGTAACAGTTTTACATTTCAATGGCTTGACGCGTCACATCCCGCAATTGATACAGCGTGTCAGTATCCATATTCAAAGGTGGCAACCAATAAATGGTATTCCCCAATGGGCGTAGCAAAGCACCCAGTTTCACCGCTTGTTGGTACACAGCGTAGCCACGTCGTTGTTGGGGATGAGAGACGATTAAATCGGCCGCAGTGATTGCTCCGATTTGACGAATGTTGGTGATTTGCTGAGTTTGTTCGGCGATCTGTTGCATGCATTGATACATCAAAGGTGCGCGTTGTTGCACGGTTTGATAAATATTTTCTTCAACCAACACTTGTAAACACGTCAATGCTATGCGCACTGCCAATGCATTTCCAGTGTGGGTGTGAGAATGTAAAAACGCTTTACCAGAGGCATAATCGTCGTAAAACAATTCATAGATTGCCTCACTGGTGAGCATCGCGCTCAATGGCAAATAACCGGCAGTGAGCCCCTTGGCCAAACAAAGGAAATCCGGTTCAATGTTGGCATGTTGACACGCCAATGGTAAACCAGTACGGCCAAATCCCGTCATGATTTCATCGGCAATTAAATGGATATCATTTTGTTGCGTCCAGTGTCGCAATCGGCGCAAGAAATCTTGGCTGTAAATTTTCATCCCTCCGGCGCCTTGTACAATCGGTTCTAAAATCAAGGCTGTGGTGTGTTCGGCCAGTGGTGCTAATTGGGGAACGATGTATTGTTGCCAATGATCGGCGCAATCTTGCCACAAGGGATCGTGTTCGCCACTCACATAAGGAATGTGATTGATAAACACAACGTCATCCATTAATAACGAACGATATGGATCACGATACAACCCCACATCACTGACACTCAAAGCCCCCGCCGTTTCGCCATGGTAGCCATTTGCGAGTGCAACAAACCGTTGCCGTTGCGACTGTCCCAACAATTGACGGGCATGAATGCTCATTTTCATCGCCATTTCCACCGCGCAAGAACCATCGCTGGCATACATCACCCTGGTTAAAGTCGATGTTAATTGAGTGAGGCGTTCGGACAGTTCCACAATTGCAGAGTGGGTGGTGTTGGCTAAAATCACATGCTCGAATTGTTCGGCTTGCTCGAATAAAGCTTGGGTTAATTTGGGATGACCATGCCCAAGTGATTTACACCACCAACTTGAAATCGCGTCGATCAAGCGTTGTCCATCGACCAATTCCAAATAGCATCCGTAGGCTTTGACAATTTCCAATGGCGGAAAGTCTTCATAATCTTTCATTTGGGCGCAAGGGTGCCAAAAGCATTGCAAATCTCGATGAATGAGTGAGGTCATGATGGTAAACCTATTAATGATTCTTTGGTTGACTCAGTATTTGGGCACGTTATCATAGTGAGCCAAATCAAACAATCCATGCTTTGGGCAAGCGTTTCATTTTGCGGAGAAAATAATGTCACAATCACAGATCCGACACGATTGGGAATTTGAACAAGCGCATGAATTATATCAATTGCCATTGAATGATTTATTGTTGCAAGCCCAGACGGTGCATCGACAACATTTTAAAGATGCTAACGAAGTGCAAATGAGTACGTTGTTGAGTATTAAAACCGGTGCTTGCCCGGAAGATTGTTCGTATTGCGGACAAAGCGGGCATCATAAAGAAGTAAAGTTTGAGAAAGAATCGTTATTATCGGTTGAAACCGTCGTGGAACGTGCACAAGCGGCCAAACAAAAAGGTGCCACTCGATTTTGTATGGGTGCTGCCTGGCGCAGCCCTCCGAAAAAAGATTTACCCAAAGTCATTGAAATGATCAAAGCGGTTAAAGCGTTGGGTTTGGAAACCTGTGTAACTTTAGGCATGTTGGATGAAACGCAAGCCGATGCATTGCAAGCGGCAGGCTTGGATTATTACAATCACAATTTGGATACATCACGCGAATTTTATGGCAACATCATTACCACTCGTACCTATCAAGATCGTTTGACCACGCTGGAAAATTTACGCAACGCAGGGATTAAAGTTTGTTGCGGAGGCATTCTAGGCTTGGGAGAATCGGTGACTGATCGCATTCAATTGTTGATCCAATTAGCCAATTTGCCCGAACATCCACAAAGTGTTCCCATCAATCAATTGGCGCAAACTCCAGGCACCCCTTTGCAGGATGCGCCAGACATGGATGAAATTGAATTTGTGCGTATCGTTGCTTTGGCTAGAATTATGTTGCCCAAGTCGATGGTGCGGTTGTCAGCTGGGCGTAGCAAAATGAATGACAGCATGCAGGCATTGTGCTTTCTTGCCGGTGCTAATTCAATTTTTCTCGATGATAAATTGTTTTTAACCGCCAATCCTGCCGCGGCCGACGATAAAAAATTACTCCATAAGTTAGGCTTACAACCTCAAACCAGTGAGTCAACC
>WLWG01002734.1_pt1 | contig 12932 bp, 25 predicted proteins | sample 6712871 | NCBI WGS metagenome assembly WLWG01 (sample SAMN12718693, study PRJNA515312) | sponge metagenome | isolation source: marine sponge | host: Mycale hentscheli | place: New Zealand: South Island, Marlborough, Capsize Point | collected 2003-05-01 | reverse complement strand
AGAATGTATACACTACATATTTAAGCCGTGCCTATCGACAAAAGTTGCTAAAAAACGCCCTATAGAGGGCTAAAAATGCTACAAAATTTTAGACAGGTTTAATACCCTCTGTACCTCGATTGGCGGTCAAACAAAAAAAATAACTACAGTTAACAGTTGCTTACACATGAGTGAGCAACACGAGTTAACTTCAGTAATTATTTGTTTCACAATTGTTTGTCCTTTGTCATCGAGCTGAAGTGTATTAACAATCGTTGTTCACTTTCGTTTCACTCAAGTTCACGTTTGTTCTTTTGTTCACACGAATTCACATCAGTTACATTTACTGATACGAATCCGTATCGTCTGTCACGTGTGTTCATAATTCGTGTTCACTTCTGTTGACACAAGTTACCTCCCCCTGTTCACTGACGTTAGACACCCCTGTCTTAACTAGTGATACATATATGTAACCTTGTGTCTCACTGAGGGTATGAGAACCTACCACACCTACCCCCCACTCTACTGAGTGGTACAGAACCCTGTGTTCTTTTACTTCTACTCTCTTGTACTTCAACTACCACGACGTTTACCTCAACGACAGTAACTCTTACGTTGGTGTCTGCTACTCCAACGACTGTGACTTCCAGTACGAGTACGACGTTTTCCTTTTACCTGCAGGCCCACCTGAACGAGCACCAGTTACTCGTGGTCCTGTTCGTCCTGTCTGTCCTTCTCCCCGCTAACGCGGGGTTTTTTCCTCTGTGTAAGTAACCTTGTTGGTTAAGAGCTCTGCTTACGTAGTAGGTCAACTAGAACCTAAGCAACACGTGACCTTCACCTCTGTTGACCAAGTGTGCTGCCTTGAACACGAGTACCTTTGTGGACCTTTAACTTCCACTCTGACCTGAAGAGCAAGACTGTCTTGTTGAAAGTGACTGACTCCCTTCCCCGCTAACGCGGGGTTTTTTCTCTTGTGTTCTTTACACGAGTGTCTGTGAAACTTTCTGTTACTCTCGCCCGCCCTTCCGACAGGAAGGTCTGGGTCCTTACCCCTTACACGACCTTCGAGGGTCGTACCGCCTACCGCAAGGTAGCGGCTCCCCGCCACAACGTGGCGAAGAAGTACGCACGACGTGCTTTGGCTCGCTGAGCCTTCCTCCCTAACGGGAGGTTTTTCGTTTGTGTCACTAGACGTAAGTCGAGTTGGACACTTACGGAGACTGAACTTATCAGGGCACAGGAGGTGCACAGCCCTGCTTAAACGGTCTGTACTAACTAGTACGCCCACACTAGGCACGTAAGTTCTTTCAACTGTCTAACTCTCCCCCCTAACGGGGGGTTTTTTCGTTTGTGTTCTTCGAGTTTTCTCCGTGAAAGTTTTAGCCTCTGTCTCCAAGACCACCAAGACTGGTGTGTCTACCTGGGACTTCGTCCAGAAGGACGACGGTAAGTTCGCCGCCGTTAAGCGCGAGTTGCAGGAGAAGCCTGCTTCCAGTCAGGACGACCTCCGTCGCCTGTACAAGTCGTACCTGAAGTACGGCTTCACCCCTGTCACTAAGTGACACTTACTCCCCCTTAGTGGGGGGTTTTCTTTGTGTTGTACTTTCGGACGGACGGACGTTGTGTCTACTACTCCTAACTGGCAACACCACTCCAGTAAGCAGCAGAAACGTAAGCTGAAACCTCAGGCTTTACGTGCTGCTAAGGCTAGGCGTGCTGCCTTACTCAAGAAGCTCTCTCCCCCCTAACGGGGGGTTTGTTTCTTTGTGTTGTTTCTGGTTGTGCCTGTGGGTTCTTCTTTCCTTTCCTTGTACCGCGAGTACCTGGAACGTGTGTTCCTTCAGTCGGACGACCTGGTCCACGTGGACCTGTTCTCTGTGCCACAGGACGTGGCCCTGGACTCCCCCTCCTTGTTGGAGTGGGCGGTCGTTGACTGACCCTGTTTTGCCCCCCTAACGGGGGCTTTTTTCGGGTGTGTTCTTTAACGAGGTTTTATCTTGGCTCAACGTACTGTTTCTTCTGTAAACGCAACTGTCGGACCTGCTCCACTGTTGCCAGGCTTTGGTCTTGCTTTAGACCTAGCTGTTGCTGCTACTCCTTTCTGGAAGCGAGTGAAGCTTGCTGGTAAAGCAGCGAAAGCCTCTTGGAAGAGTACACGTAACTGACTCTCTTGCCCCCTAACGGGGGCTTTTTTTCGTGGTGTCCTACACAACTTTTTCCTGTGGCTTCTCGTTTAGTTTCTTCCTCTGTTTCCGCTACTTCTGGTGGCGGACTGGACTTTCTGTCCGACCAGAACGCACTCACCCTTGCGGGTGTTGCACTGGGTTGTGTGACTGTCGGCGGCTCTGCCTTTGTGGCAGCTGCCGTTTCACCCGGTCACGTCGTCGGTGGCTCACTCGCCACTGCGACTTGTCTTGTTGGCGGTCACGTCAAGAAGACGACTGGGTCTTACCTCCCCTTCCTTAAGAAGGACGAGGACGAGACACCTGTCACTGACACACCTGTCACGGCTACTGCCTAACACACTCTCCCCCCTAACGGGGGGTTTTTTCGCGTGTGTACTTTCGGACAGACTAACTGTGACTACCTCTACCTTCTCTCTTCCTCAGAACGACCTTAACTGGTTGAACTTGTCTCAAGAGAGACGGAACTACTTCCACCACCTTGCGGCTGGTGACTCTGACCGTAACGGGCAGGAGTTCTTTGAGGACACTGTTCCTTTCGAACTTCAGGACAACCCTCAGTTGGTTGACTCGTACCTTGACGGTGACCCTGACTTAGGTGTCTCTGACAAGGACTGGTCTCACGACGTCTCTCGTGACAACGGAGGTTCTGACTCCGCTGACAACGGACGTTTCGAGGACTTGTCCAAGAACCGTTCACGTGGTGCGGACGACGTCACTCCTGAGGAAGCGTACGCCGCTGACGTTGAGTCAGAGGAGGACGTACAGACTCTCCTTGGGTCTCTTAACGACGTTGCGGAAGCAAGCAGCTGGGCCTTCGTTGCCGAAGGTGCTGCAAGCGTTGGCGAGTTTGCTCTCGACGCTTTTGCTCCCGTCGTCGGTGGTGGCGTTGCAGCTAAGGCTGTGTACGACCACTTCGAGGACCCTAAGGACAAGTTGGGCTACGGCTCACTTGCAGGTGGAGCGACTGTCGCTTTCCTCTGTACCCCCTTGGGTCAGGTCTGTGTTGCTGGCTACGTCGGCTACCGTGTGTTCAAACGCGGTTCCAGACTGTGGCAGAAGCACGTCTCTGAGGCCTGACCTCTCCCCCCTAACAGGGGGTTTTTTCCTTTGTGTTCTTTGTCTGTTAGTTGTGACTTACACTGTGTTTTACAAGCGTTACGAATACCCTGGCTCGTGGGAAGAGTACGAAGAAATCTTCGACACTCTCACTGAGGCAGAAGCTCAAGCTTCCAAGCTTGCTAAGCTTAACAACTTTCGTGTCTACGCTGTCACTAAAACTGTTGCCTCCCTTTAACGGGAGGTATTTTTTTACTGTTTCCTGAACAACTGACGGACTATCGGGTTTGTTTCTGCTAAGTCACGGACAGAGCTGTGATCTACTGGCACTTGTGCATAGATTTTAGCTACTGGATGTGGATCACGTGCTGTTCTATGCCCACTGAAAGTAGGGAATGACAGACTGTCTCTTAGCTCACTACCGGACATACCCTTCATCGCATTCCTTGCACCTTGCATATCTACTTGATAAGCACCTTCTAACGGGAACGTTATATCGTGATTACGCAAGTTTGCTCGTGCTATTTCAGACGTAATTACTGGATATATTACTTCGTCATACTTAAAGGCTTTACCTTTAGTAGGCCTGTATTTACCCGTACCATTAACAAGTCTGCCTGCTCGTGCTAGATCATCTACTGCTTCATCTAGACTTACGTCATATGCAGAAATCTCATTTATTAGCTCATTTGACACTGCATCACCTATTTCTCTTGGTGATGTACGTACCGTATCTGGTGTTGCAACAGATGTGAATGCTTGAACACCTATCCGACCTCCCGCATTATTTATCTTATCTGTAGTGGTTAGCTCTGCATCCACTTTCCTGCCTGTTGCTTTATCAATGAAGTCAACATCAGCGAAATTATCTCCCAAATTATTATTTGCTACATCTTGTCTCATCAACTGTCTTAAACGTTGTGCCAAGAATTCGTCGGTGGCTACTCCATCCACTTTGCCTGTTTTTCCAAACTGTGTAACTAGTGGTACTCCCTCACTAATAAATGGAACGATATCCTGCTGACCTGTCAGTGGATTAATCTCATACTCTGTGTGATACCTTGTTTCACCGTTGTAGACTTGTCCGTTCCCCCTAAATATACTGCCACTCTTTGTTCCTTCATTAGGAACATAAGCAGCAGGTACTTCACCTTGAACGATTGCATCAGTGTCATATTGAACACGCTTTGCCTGTTCTGGTGTGAGTCCTGCTTTGACAAATGACCCTTCTATACGGTCATCACGAGATTTTAGCTGCCTATACATCTGTACATCAGCATTATTCTTTTGAATTAAATCTCCTACCTCATCTTCTTTTATAAGTCTCAACATAGTATTTATGTCATTTAAGACTTGACTATCCCCTGCCATACGTCTTGATTTAGCCTTATCCCAAACGTCATAATTAAACCCTTCAGTTAAATTATTCGTTTTTAATCTCGCTGCTTCTGCAGCAATTTCACTTTTATCAATTCTTCTTAAAATATCAAGCAACTCTGCATCTCCTCTATCTGCCATTTGAATAGCCCATGCTCTATTCTGAGGCTTACGAGGTTGGAAATTTTTATTTGCTACTAAATCTCTTATCCTCCCATCATTTAATACTTTAAATCTCATCGCTCTTTATTTATATTCATTTTCATATTGTATCTACAATAGAACTATCTTATAATTAATTGCTGTGAGTATACTTGGTGCCTTAGGATTAGCTGCTCCCCTAGCTGCTAATGCTCAATATGTACGTGAAATAGGTAGGCAACGTCCTATCTTCCGTAATGCTAAACGTGCTCGACCTCAATTAGATAAAGCATTTGATAAACATCTTGATGATATTAAACCTGGTGCAAGTTTAGAATTTGACTTAAATTTCAAACAACCTTCATCTGGTATGGCTGGATGGAATGATGTACGTAATAATCAACTTGATTATGCCGGTTCTACTCCACCATCATTATCTCCTGGTATTAACATTAACCCTAATGCTGACCGTGCCTACCTAGCTCACGAAATGGGCCACCTGGCATCTCAACAGACTGACGTAGGGCATCTCGTTGCTTCCCTTCGTGAGAACCCTAAGCTTAAGACTGCCCTCACTGGTGCACTGCTCACTGTACCTGGTTTAGCTGCTGTCCTTGAGGCTGGCGATGACGATATGGACTCTTCCCTTGCCTTAGCTGCGTTGGCTACTGCCCCTACTTTAGTAGACGAGGCTATGGCTACTGGACATGGTCTTGCAATTATGAATAAGGCTGGACTACGTGCCAATCTTGGTCAACGAGGCAAGCTCGCTGGCGGCCTACTTTCATACCTTGCTGCACCTATATTAGCTGGTGCCTCTGCTAATTATGTCGGTAATATGTTCGACGAAAATATCTAACACTTGCCCCTTATCAGGGGCTATGATTATAAATGTGCTTCCTATATAAAGAAGCAACTCTTGCGTTGGACTGGGGTTCGATTCCCCACACCTCCATTTAAGGGGGTGCACTGGCTTTCGACAACGTAGGTGTCTCTGGTTAAACGCCAACAACATCGTATCTTTCGAGCGCACTGCAGTAGCCGCCTAGGCTCTCAGTTCGTGACGACACTTCCCCTCTATCGAGGGGTTTTTTTAATTGTGTTCTTTCATATGTTTCTATGACCGTCCTTCGTTCTTCCTTCGACCGTTCTCTTGAGCCTAACTGGCGTTATATCGATAAGGTCGGCTCTTGGTTAGACGACGGTAAGTACGGTTTCGTCGCCTTTATTGACCGCTATGGGTATAAAGCAGCGGATAACCGTGACTGTAACCTCGATTACGAATTCATTGAGGACTGGGAGAATGCCCTGTCTGAAGGGTTCTTACTTCAGGCATCGTATTCTGACACTCCTATGAGTGAAGAAGAGTACGAGGACCTCACTGACCCTGACTATGGGAAGGACGACATCTTCTGTGGTCCTTACTTCATAGACCAGGAACCTTTGGGTTACTTCAAGTTCCAAGGACCTAGAGGTTTACTTCAAGGACCTGAGTGTACTTGGGAGTTCAAACCTACAGGTTGGACTGAGAAGTACTTCTTCGACCGTTCCCTCTCTCCCTCATGGATATATCCATAACTCTTTCCCCTCTAACGAGGGGTATTTTTCATTGTGTCCTTTATATTATTATTATTATGAAATCTTCTGATATCACTGACAAGTTCTCTGATAAGAACTTAGAACGTGCATTCATCGGCTCTGCCCTCTTTGGTATTGGTTCCATTGCATTACCAGTGATTGCACCTGTTGCACTCGCTGGAATGATTGGTTCTCAAGCCATCTTCTGGACTAAGCAACTCACCAAAGATACCCCTAATAACTGATATGTATCAGCTTCAAATGCTTAAAGACGGCGAGTGGATTAACACGTCTTATATGCCTACCGAATGGGAGACAGCTAAGCGTCGTCTGACTTATTACTGTGCCTATTGGCCTAACCATTCTTACTCTCTCCTAACCGTCAAATGATTATCTATTTATTCTGTATGTTCTCATTATTAGGACTCATGATTCACTTTGGCGCCTAACTTCCATAAGTACACCCTTGCGTTTTACCTAGGGTTTACTGTATTACTCCACTGTCCCTTTGACAGTCCTTTAGCATTATTACCGTTCCTATTCCCACGTGAAGAGATTGCGGTAATTGGCAAAGGTTAGTGCTCGCTACGCTCGTAGGCCGCAAAAATGTACCAAGTAGGTATCATTTAAGAGGCCCGTATATATAAAGAAGCAGGTGCCTAAACATACCTTACCCCTACTTACAACACTGTCGTTAGTGCTACCTCTAACAGTACAAGCTACTCCACGCTCGGACGAAGTTCTATGTGAGGAAGTAGCTGAAGTACTACTAGAAGCTGTTGACTCTGGTTACATAACCATGGCAACGGCTGAGCATGTTATCGACGGTTGTTATTACCACTATCTACCCAATTACTTATGAAACTACTGCATTCTCTTGCAGCTTGCGCTGTCGCAGCTGTTTCTATCACTATGCCTGCCCTAGCCAAGGTTGACCCTGGCACACCTCGTCTACTACAAACTCTAAATGAGTATGGAGTAACCGTTCACTATAACCCTCCCGGTTGTGGTAAAGGTTGGGCTGGCAGATACTCAACTGACAAAGTCATGTCCCTCTGCTATTCAGGTAAACCTAATGCAAGTGACCATGACACTGTCAGACATGAGACTGCTCACTTTCTCCAACACTGTGCAACTATGCGCCGTGGTGGAAAAGGCATTACGCCATTAGCTATCAATCCATCTGAACGTACTCAATGGGTTTCCCAGGTTCTTAGACGTGGCCACATCAGCCAAATTAAGTCTATCTACCCTGCCCATGTACATCAGATTGAACTTGAAGCGTTCGCAATGGCAGCTCACTATGACGCAAATGATCTCATAGGATTAATTAAGTCTTGGTGTACTAAGTAACTCAAAATAAGACCTAATAAAGAAGCAGGTCCCTCTAAACAATCTCTATACCTTTTATGAAATCTCTAATCTCTGCGCTCGTTCTTACTGCCGCAACTATTCTTCCTGTCTCTGCAGGCATTCACGATTTTAATCCTGCTAACGCTGCTCCTACTTCTACTAGAAGGAAAGCTCAAGTTGGCCAAGGTGAATGTATCACCACTCGTGATCGAAGTAAGCTTTGTTATATCAAAACTTCTGCTTCTAACTTCGCAATCTCAATCCTCGATGTGGACTACCCAGGTCAACCTGAAGTAGCACACATTAATTGCAGAACAGGACGTTGGAGTGCCTTTGGAGACCTCCCTAAGGCAACTATTAACCAATATCTCAGTCAGTTCTGCCCAACGTTTGGATAACAGCCTTTTCCGCCCTAGCGGGCGGTTTAGTTCTTTGTGTTCTTTATATTTATAAACGAATGGTTTACGACTCACAAACAATCATCCTTGCTGTGATTGGTCTCATCGGTGTTCTATCAACCGGTGTGATTATGACGTATGCGTTTTCCCGCAACAAAACTGGAAATGGGAGGTATCAGTAATGTCCCTCCCTATGGACCCTTCTGAGTGTTCTTGGACACCTGAAGGTGAAGAACTTCAGTCTGATACTGAAGCCTGGCGTGAAGCTCTGCTTGACCTTATGGCTGAAGACGAGGACTACGAACTTGTTCAGTATCCACAACGTTTCTCACATTAAATGACAAACCTTCAACAAGCAATGGATATTGCTGAAGAGCGTGCGTTTCAAAAGCGCACTCCCTCCTTTCCTCCTGTCTCTGACACCATTATGTGGTGGAAGAGTATCGACAAGGAAGAATTCCGTCAGCGTCTACGTGGCGGCGTTAATAACGTCGGCTTAGTACTCGCTGTACTAGGACAAAAGTTACACGAAGCTGGCTGTTGGCTAGCTCAAGTGTGAATACATTCCCCCCTATCGGGGGGTTTTTTCCTTTGTGTTCTTCATAGGTTTTATATGTTTAAATTCATCCGTAACATGTTCCATAATGTTGAACTGGAGGAAGTTGTATATACACCTTCATGTCCTGATAGGGCTAAAGCCTTACAGGATTCTGATTCCTTTTACTTCTTGGACTTGTATCTGAAGGCTCTGCCTAAGAACAAGAAGTACAGGGTACAAGAAGACTGTGGTGGCTCACGCCTTACTCACAGACTGACTGAAACTGGAGACCTGTTTTCATATTCAGAAATGAGTTGGTATGTAAGGGCTATCTTCTTACCCTCTCATCCTCCCAAGCTGGTGATTACAGCTGTCTGAATACATTCCCCCCTAGCGGGGGGTTTGTTTTCTTATGTCCATTCATTCGTTTCATTTATGTCAATCACCTATGACTTCCAACTCCTTTCTTCTGGAGTTCCTGGTATGTCGTTGGTGATGTCAATGAACGAGGACGCCTTCGAAACCATAACTGGCGAATTCGACATGACTGTTATCTCTGGCGGTGGTGCCCCCATTGATAACTCACGTCTGTCTGATTTCGTACATCTGGCCGAGCGTGCACATCTTGCATGCGACTTCTGTTGATATCACCTGAATTTCCCCCCTATCGGGGGGTTTTTTCCTCTGTGTTCCTTATATCTTGTCTATGACTTCCTCAATTCCTGATTCCATTTCTTCTGATGCACTCGAAGCTTTTGCTGAGTCTGCTAAATCAAATGAGAAACTTTCTCAAGAGATGACCATCAGTGAAATGAATGAGCTTGTTATCAAAGATATTGAAGACCTTACTGATAAGTTTGGTACTATCTTTGGTTACAAACTTGTGGCTCACTATTCTCTTTATAAACTCTTAGAGAAGCACAATGCTACACACGGACAAGCTTGTGAGCAAGGTGAGTATGACAACGCTCTTCTCTTTGGACGTGACGCAGGTTGGTTACAACTAATGCTTAAAGGCCTCACTGACATTCAATGTGGCCATCAAGACTTTATGTGCCCTATGTCAGAAGAAGACAACGAATGAATCTTTCCCCCCTATCGGGGGGTTTTTTCCTTTGTGTAAATTATATGGAGTTTTCCATGTCTAACGTCAACTTCTCTTCTGTTCTCTTCACTAACACTAGTGACAATGTACGAGCACCTCAGTTTACTGGGTTTGTCTCTGTACCTGTATCACAGATTGACCAAATGATTGAACTCCTTCGTTCACGTAAGGTCTTTGTTGATAACGGTGTAGAAACTGTTCGTCTCCCTCTGTCCTTCTGGACTGCAACTGGTAAAGCACCTCTGGCCTTCAAAGGTCAGTCAAGTTTCCAGGTGCTTGAGGGTACACCTGTGACTCAGAAGATGACTGTGGTTGTCGATAAAGCACCAACACTTGATTCCATCAGTTTCTGATGACTTCCCTCACCCTCACGGGTGGGGGCTTTTTTTATTTTCTATACAAACAGCCCTACTACAATCCATTTACAATCTGCAGTGCTTCTAACAATGCTTCTCCTCCACTGATTACATCAGTAGCTTTATCTGTCGCTTGACGTACCATCGCTTCTTCTCCACTCAATCTCTTACGATTAGGGTCACCTAATTGTGATTGACTGAGACGAGCAGGGGCTGCCATGTTATTCTGACGCATAAAATCTGCTAGTCGCATCAATTGATGTTGACTTTGAATATCATAATTCAACTTAGAGTGAACGTTAGCTTCAGCATCTAAGTAACTAAAGTTAGCAGGGCTATCGCTATATCCCCATCCACCTTCTCCTAAGGTGTCTGTAGAAGACGACAATGACCTTACATGGTCCATGTGTGATAACTGACCTGGTGGAATAATTACAGTGCTTGGATTCGCAATACTTGCGCCTCCTTGCCTTAACCATTGACCTACTAATGAATTTCTACGTTGATCTAAATATTGACTTTGTGTCTTTTTATCAGCGTCATTAAATCTTATGTTAGTGCCAGGTATCAATATTTGACCTCTACTGTCAGTACCTACTCCACCTGATTTAACAAATCCATTTGACCTTAACGGTGTATTACCTTTACCACGGACAAGCTGTCCTGCTATATAAGCAGCAGCATCGTCATCTACTTCAATAGGCATTCCTGCTATTTTGTAAGCATCTTGATCATTAGCTTTCATTGCACGTCCAATTGCTTGCGCTCGTGCATATTCAGGATTAACAGACGTCACTGCATCATTTGGATTAAGTAATGCCCTCATCTTTGGGTCATTACTTGTTACTGCATCAGGTGCAGTATGCGATAATTCATTTGGATTAGTAGGAATACTATCCATGTTGACTCTGCCTTTTGAGTCAAGAATTGCCTCACCACCTGATACTTGATTACCTTGAATAATAACAGGTGTTCTGTTGGCTAATGCCATCAGAGTTTCATCTGCATTATCAAGAGTTACACGTTCAGGGAATACTTCATCTACAAATCTACTTTTTGAATACCTATCTGTACCTTTTAAGTCATCTAATAATTGACTTGCTACAGCATTCAATCGTCCCTTGTAGTTAGCACTCCCCGCCATACGACGGGAAAGCATATGTATATTAACTACGCTTATTAGGCGCTAGTTATTATCATCAACTCATCTATGTTAACCAATATTTAATACTTAATGCATCACAATAAACATGTAATGTTAATATCAATAAGCTAAACTTGAAAGACCTGGTGTTAGAAATACCTAGTTATTATCATCAACAAATAGTTAACTACGGCTTCTAACGTGCACAACTTCTTCCTCTGGACTTATTACCCAGAGGTTTTTTAATACAATAAACTTATGACTGCTAATTGACAATGCAAAGATTCGCCGGTGAACGTCTAGTAGGTATGCAACTTACCCCTGGCGATAAAAATAAGATTGTCCACGCTTTTGATGTGGACGACACATTGACTATGAAGCCTGACAATTTCGATAATACTGGTCTGACTAAAGACCAGTTCTTTGATGCAGCACGAGACTTCCCAGCTGACTTAGCTGTAGTTGAACTTGCTCAAATGCTTGCATCTAAAGGTGACCGTATTGCTATTGCTACTGCTCGTCCTGCTGCTCGTCTTCAAGAGACAATGGACTGGCTAAATAGGAACAATGTTCCCTATGATCAAATCATGCTAAGCAATGGTCTTGAACCATCTGGTGTTGCCAAGCAGGAAATGCTTCAACGTCTTCAAGACGAATACAAAATGGTGGGTACACTATTTGATGACTCACCGTATAACATTGAAGGTGCACAATTGCAAGGCATTGATGCAGTGCATCTCGCCAAGAACGACCCGTACTGGGCTGCTCACCCTGAAAAAGTTTACAAAGTTATGCGATGAACCCTGCTAAACAACACGCCAAACTTGTAAAAGTTATGGCTAAAGCTGACAAGTGTGTTGATAGAAACACAGCTCAAAAGCTTATCAAAAAAGCTACAAAAATCAGAGCTAAATTGGAAAAGTAACTGCAAATATTATCAATGTCTACTACGATATTGCTTTCCTTATTCTCTGGTTTTTCTGTCGGCTGTATTGCTGCTTCTTTGATTGTTAAATGATTTCTGCCCCCTATCGGGGGCTTTGTTTTCATGTGTCCTATCTATAGGTTTCATGGAACAGTCTTATTGTCTTATCTCTTCCTTCGACCTCGAACGTATAGACGAAATGCTCGTACGTGCTATCAACATCTGTGGTAGCCCTCGACCTTTCAATCAGACTACCGATGAAGATGACTGCACTGCGTCCTACGCTGGTGCATATGGTTACTCTTATCAAACACTGAAGAGTATTAAAGAGCATATCGATACGGCTCGTCCGTTTGACCCAAGTCTTCCTTGGGCGCCCTTTTAATTCTCATATTGCACTCAGCCGTTGTTAATAAACAGCGGCTTTTTATTGCCTAAATTTAAATAAACGCACGAATAATAATGAATACTCATCTCAAGTCTATCCTCGCCAAAAAGCTCGCTAACAAAGAAAAGCTCAACGGCTTCACTCTTGTAGAGCTGATGGTTGTCATCGTTATCGTTGGCATCCTTTCTGCTGTAGCGTTACCTCAGCTGAATGCTGCACAAGATCGAGCAAAAGATTCTGTCGCTCGTCAAGAAGCAATTCAAGCTGCAAAAGAGTGCTCCATCTTTATACTTGCCGGTGGCAATGAACCAGATGGTGCTCAATTTGATACTGTCGCAGTCGCAAGTGGCTGTGGATCAGTAAAATCTACCTCTGAAAGCTCTGATGCAACGACATACACCGTCA
>WLWG01002730.1_pt1 | contig 12942 bp, 23 predicted proteins | sample 6712871 | NCBI WGS metagenome assembly WLWG01 (sample SAMN12718693, study PRJNA515312) | sponge metagenome | isolation source: marine sponge | host: Mycale hentscheli | place: New Zealand: South Island, Marlborough, Capsize Point | collected 2003-05-01 | reverse complement strand
GGGTTACCTGGGTGAATAGTGTAAACAATATCACCCATATCCTCATGTGGACCAGTAATCAGAGTAGCAATATTAGTTTGGAGATCTTCAAGATAACCTGCGCTGGCATCAATAGCCAGTTCAGGACCATGGTCTCCGTCCCTAATAAGCAAAAGCTTACGCTCATCTTCAGTCAGCTCTCCAAGAGCCTTGACATTGATATTAAACATAAGACCAAGTTGACTAAGACCCGCCTGGTAAATCCGGACAGGGCCGCTCTGCTGAACAAGCTCCCAATTCCATTTAGAAATTATCGGTCTAGTCAGCTCGAGATTCCATTTAGAACCTGCTTCACGTTCACCCCAAAGGGTATTGTACTGCTCAGGCCACTTCTCTCGAGTGTTCTCCAAAACGCCAATTAAAGTATCTTCGTAAATACTCATACTTACCATTCCTTTACATCAAAGGGGTTTTCAATCCCTATACTATTGCGATTCATACTATTCCTCTTCTCCCATATTGTTATACATCTCCAGCATGCCTGGACCGTTAACAATAAGCTCTCTCTGGTCAGCAGTCAGCTTTGGAAAAGCATCCTGCATCAAAGCGCCTTCTACATGATACTTAAAGTAATTGTCAGTAAGCTCCTCTTTACAAATACCGTCAATCTGAACAGTCTTGTATTTCTCAGGAACATCCGTCATAAACTGTAACTCACAACCGTTAACATTATTAACAAGAATGAAACCGTCGTTCATTTTTGTAAGAAGCACTTCACTAGCCATTACATTCTCCAAATCTTTCTAAGTCCAAAAGCGGACAAAATAACACAACTAAGTGAACTTGAACCAATAATGAAATTATTGAGATCAAAACCAACTACTCTGTCATGGAGTTTCCAAAACTCCCCATATGTACAATCGTCAAGTTCAACACCATCAGCTAATTGCTGCATCAAAATAGCATATTTTTCTGTTTCAGCCTCATTCAATATAGTTGTATGAAAACCTGAAAGAGTTGAAACAATAACATACGTTGTAACAATTAAACAAAGAACAAAACATATCTTCGTAGAATTACTCATAAATATTCCTTTCTAGGGACCTAACCGTCGTACTCATCTTGGTCATATAACAGCTTATGGCTGTCTTCCATCATCATGTTGTATTCATGTTCGATACTTTCAATATCCTCTTTCTCAAATACAAAGACAGTCCATGTTTCTCGAACATAGAAACCAGCCGGTACTTTCCTCGGCTGGAGCATGATCCGGTAAACACGGTACTCGTTGTCTTCACAGACACCAGCTTTAAAACCACTCTTATCGCGCAATTCCTTATATCCAGGATTCAAATTGAGAAACTCTTCTTGAAACTGGTGATAAGAATTAAATCTCTTATACTTCTCATCATCTCGTAAAGAAATGATTTGTCCGTCTACTTCAACATCTCTAATTCTCATATACATATACCTTTCTAATAATCAGGCTCAAACTCGAGCCACTCATCTTCAACTTCTTCTTTTTCAATCACCTCAATCTGAGGTGCAGGAACCCTAATGTATTTAGTAAACTCTCCGTCTTCCCAAGGTATTTCGATCAAAGCATTAGGATCATTTAGGTCCTCACGTGCCTGACCTTCAGTCTTAAACTTCTTAATCGCTTGAGTATCATAAAGCCAATACCATGCTTTCATGTTACCTCCTAAGATTTCTCTCATATTCTGTAAACTGTTTATTTAACAGTACTTAGAAAAACAATACTATTCAGTGTCTGAAACAGATTTTCTTATTCAGAATCACCTAAGTCCTTTTCAGAACTAGACTTACCAACTCCTTGTACAAACAAGGTAGTGTAGTCTCGAGTACACCACGCTCGAGGTCCTTCAATGTTCGGATCTTCCCTGTAAATGTATCCATTCTCATAAGACTCTTGTGCAATCTTAGGATCAATGTCATAGATACCGTTAGGATTATTAGAAGCGCGAATCGCGCGCTCTATATCAAAGTCAAGGATCCTAAACCATTGATAAGAACCTATAGCATTAACTTCATACCAAGGAAGTCCGTAGGTATCTTCGCATTCCTTGTGCTTATTTTCTCTAGACTTAAAGTCTTCAAAAGCTTTAGCATTAAGTACTGGGGTGTAATGCCAGTATTCATTCCCGTCATAATCCATGATCTGGTTCCTGTCGCCATTATAGAAGACAAAGTCTCCTTGAATGCTTTGAGAACCAAATCCCGGATCAAAACTCTCACAAGAATCATGACAGAATTCATGTAAGCATTTCTCAGTCCAATGGACGTCATTCTGCTCATGATCAATGAACAGGGTATTCCCACCGCACCTAATAAAGCCAAACTTCACAATATCCAAGGGCTGATTAATCAGACCTTTCTCAATAAACTTAGAAAGCACCATGAACTTCTCATGGTGAACAGCAGTCTCTTCAATAGTCATGTTAATCTTTGCTTTTGCACCCAATTATACGTCCAATCTTATAAAACAAAACAGGCGTCTGCCTGAACCAAAAATCACAAGACAAATATTCCATATCTGGTCTTCACATGAACCAATATGAAGAACTTCCTTGATCCCAGAACATTGTGGATTATCAAACTTTTCTCTGTACTGAAAAAACTCATTAGGAGTATCAAACAACTTAAAGCCAGCGCCATTCAGGAGTGACGATGCCGCCAATCCAAGCGAGGCTCTTTCCAATCCAAATCGATTAGTTTCGCCGGAAACAACCATTATTACCTCTTTCTAAAACAAAAGAACTGTAAGTTTATTACAGTAGTAAACAATACACATAATGTTATTATTTCACATGTGTTCAATACACTAAGCATATACATTGAGATACATTCTCTATGTACGTTCAATACACTATGTACGTTCAAATACACTGTTTCTCACACTACGTCGAAATAAAGATTTTTTTCTCTGAGGGGGCTAAAAAGCCTCATTACGAGGTGAACCCCTACGGAGAATGAGCGCTAAACGCGCTTAAATCGTTGATTAAAGGCAAAAAGTGTTTTTTACAGTAGGGTATTAATAGAATTAATACATACGCCTACGGCGTTTATTTGTTACCACAATATATTGTGGTTCACTTCGTTTGTTTGTTGCTGACGCAACTAGGTTTAGTGCTACGCACTTTATTTAGCGGGGCCCCTACCCCGCATTTAGGGCTTCGCCCCCCCATAGGGGACCCCCCCCGTTAACTTCTCATAAACGTTGCTAGGGCTTGGTCGATTTCGTCGTACTCCAGTACGTCGTTTTCCTCGCCTTCGGGTGCTTTGAGTAGGCGCTTCACCTGGACGTTACCTCCGGGGACCTCATTCGCCCACATTTCGGCAACAAAGATATACCAGCTGCCTTCGTACAGCACTCGTCCTAGCTCGAGCAGTCTCGGCGGAGCTTTCTCACCCAAGTTCCGTTTCGTCTTTAATGCGAACGATGCAATTGTATTTGCAAAGTTCTCGATGTGGAGCTTTCGCTCTTCTACTAGTGCTTTTGGCGCGTTTGCCATATCCACACTTACCCATTTACGTACACTTTCGGCCTTTTGAGCCTGCATTGCGTTTTTCTTACGCATCATTGCCTCCTTCCAAGTCGGCGTCTAAGAATTCAATAAAGTCTGCTTCTTCTCGAAGCTCTTTTGCTTTCTCTTCCAGCTTATCAGCTTTCTTTCTGAGATTAGCCGGAGTTTTCTCCAAGTTCTCTGCTGCAGAGCTTGCACCCTCAGCAACCCTTTTTAGTCCATTACCAGTAACCTTTTGCACTTTTGGTGCGACAGAGCCAATAAGCCTAACCAGGCTACTAGTCAGCTTGTCCGCAGTCTCGCCAGTTTTCTGGAAGATTCCAGTCTCAGTCTCAATCTCGTTGTTATCCATCGATACTTCTCCTTATTAATTTGGGGAGTAAAAAAGACACTAAACCCATTAGAATTGGCACTAAAGCATATAGCGCCACAAATTTCCATATTGGTACCTGCTCTGTATTAAGCAGTTCATACATTGGCTCACCGTACATATATATTACCTTTCCTGTGCTCGCAGTTTCATTCCTGCATAAATTGCCGGCCACTGCATAGTACAAAGCACCAGAAATGCTACTTCTACGAACGTGTCCGGATACCAGACCTCGTATTTATTGTCTGTTATATATCCGTTTTCAAGCATCCATGACGAGTTTATCCCTATCATGAATAGGCCGATCAAGCAGAATACGACTATTGTTGCTCTATTTGCTTTTCGTATGATCCTAGCCTCTTTGACCATCTGGTCGATAGAAGCTTTTGCCCAGTCCATCATTTGACTATTGTTTGGCTGACTCAATGGTTCCTCCTTTTACAATCCCTGCAATGCAGGAAATAGCTAATAAACAAAACAGTGCCTCCACGGATGTCCCTGGGGCCCAAATCTCCACAGTTGTTTGGGAGACCATTCCCTGCTCTTTGGCCCAGGTGTTGTTAGCCAGTAGTTGGTATAGTGCGACCAGCACTACCAGGCCAATGACTTCTTGCTTGAGTTTCATCGGATACTCCTTACCACCGCTGCTACGCGGATTACATCTCGTTTCCCGAGAGCCCTGATCACAAGGTTCACGGTCTCGCGCGAAACACCCCTTTCAAGGACTTTTGAGAGATGTCCCATCGTGCGGGGGCTAATTCCACCGTTCTTCTGCACCATCTCCATGGTCTTCACAAGCAACACTTTCTCAGCGGACAGTGGCTTTCCCTGTTTCTTCTCGAGCTGTTTCACAATTGTCATACCAAATCCCCTTTCTAAAGGGTTGTAAAAGGTTATACAAAATTTTCTACCCCATCTTTAACCGCGTCACCGGGACCTATTTAGGTCGTGGGGCTCTAGCACGACTGACCAGTTTGTCAGAGCATTTTCAAAATCCCTTTCCTAAAGGGTTATGTAAGTTAAAAAAAAGTTGGACCCCGCCATCCGTCGATCCGGGGCCCTCTCCTATCGTAATGCGCCACCCGGTGATCAACCCGGGTTATACAAGCTAGGGCCGCGCTTTCCCTAGCAGGTGCGTGCCTTATTTATAGTCATTAGCACTACTGACTAAAATCTAAAACTTGTGTTCTCCATCTTTGAGTTCATGGACCCAATCTGTCAGTTCCTCAGTGGCCATATTGGTCATATTGGCCATCGGACATTCCAAGCCGAACTCGATGATATCCGCGAGTAATTTATCTGACCCGCAAGCCCACAGGACTTCTTTGCTTTTGTCTAACTCACGCAGAGCCGCAGGCGACTCGGTGGGCCAAGCCTTCCCATTTAAGTCCACGTACCATACGATGCCGTCTAATTTGTCGAAGATCTCTTTTCTGAGATTTTCAGCGGATTCTTTTGCCTGTTTCAGTTCTTCCAGCTCATCATCAGCATCAGCCCAAGTAAGAACTATAAACTCAATACCGGCGATGTACCTTTCTATCCAATGGCTTAAAGCCATCATCATAGTAGGAAATACAGACCTAGGTATCTTGAGCCTAATTGCTCCCGTCTGACTGTGACGAACATCGTAATCATCTAAATTTACGTTCATCGTTTTTCCTTCGTTTGAAGATTAAAAAAGTTGGGTCCCACGATCCGTCGATCCGGGACCCTCGCCTTTCTATGCCACTCAGCATTTCTATTCCGGACTTGTGACCGGCAGGACCGACTCTTAACTATGGTCTCATCCTGGTAGCTTTAACAGTTCAGGCAGTACCTTTACCTTGAAGTTCTCTGTATCAGTTAGGTCTTCGAATATGCAGGCTTACTTACTATGTATTGCGTTATAGCAATGTGACACTTAGTGTCCTGTAGTATCGCCGTTATTAATCTCACCTTAAAGACACAGTCCTCTATGGACTCCAACATCAAATCTCAGCGTCCTGAGTTGACGTTGTGACCGTCGAGGCCTTCTGCAAAGAGACTGCCTGAATAGACACGTGGCCATTCCACGCTGGACTATATCAGCCAGGCATTTCGCCTTCCTCTCTTCTTGTGCGTTAGCACCGAACTTGTCTTGTTCTGTGCATTGCACTGATCTTGTGCGAGCGCAGCGAGCCAGCGCAGCTATATCTATAGCCTATATTGGGTTATCCCACAGCAGCGCGCTGGACCCAACTTCGTTGGCGCCCAGCGTTATCGCATAAAAAAAGAATAAGAATAAAAAAAACCACCCCTCCCCCAGTTGGGGGAAGGGTGGTTGTCAGAATCGCTAATCCTCCTAGATTAGCTCTGACGGAACTTGCCGAAGAGTTCGACTGCTCCGGCGATGGTGGTCAGATCCTTGTTGACCTTCTGATTCACCTTCAAACCCGCGTACTTGCAGTTTGGCTTCTCTGCAATGAGGTAGAAGGGATTTCTGTCACACAAGAATCCGTTGTACAACTTGTCATACACGGCATCGTTGTCAAGACCACGAAGCTTCTCGTACATGACGGACGACATGACCCAGAGAGTCATGGTGATCAAGGCCTGGTCGGAAAGATCAGCCAACTCACTGTCTTCGCTCACAAGAGCAGCAGTTTTGTCGACCATGACCATCCAGTCCTTGATCTGTTTCGCGTTTGCACACCGGAAGCGACCTGCTTTTTCAGCAAGACGCTTGATGACTGCCCGAAGCTGCGCAGGAGTGCGCTTGCTGTTGAGTACAGCGCAGCGCTCGCGAAGTTTGGCCTCCCCAGAGAACAGTTCCCTGTCCATGAGGATTTTGGCCTCACCGATTTTCTTGATCGTGTGTTTCTTGACCAAGGAGTACAGATCAAACTCGTTAGAGTTATCCCCGGACGAATCGGTTACTTCCACGGCGCGGCCAAACCGGTAGCGCAGGTATCCTGCGTTTGTCAGGTTCTTCGGCTTCACGTCCTCGATGAACTTGGCCAACGTCTCAACCTGATCCTCAGTGACAATGCACTTCAGAAGGGCGTCGATGAAAGCTTCGTAGCAAAGAGTGAGAGGCTTTTGACCGGGCGTCAGGAACTGAGCGACAATCGCATCAGTAATGGTACCCAGGCTAACTCCATGCCTGTTGAGGGCTTCGGAAGCCAGCACCTTGCGGTTCAGCCACGTCTCCAGGCAGTCTGTGCCCGGCGCACCTTGCAAGTCAACGCCCTGATATTCCTCGAATGGAGTCACATCAGTCTTGAATGCGATGACAAGGCCGGATTCATTCCGCTCAATATCAGTGAACGGATCCGGCACCATCCCCAGTTTCTTCGTGATCTGATTGACCACGATGTGAAGGTCAGAGTGTTCAGCAAAGACTGGGAACACCTCGTTCACTCCGATGGGATGCCTGACGACATCCATGGCTGACTCAATGGTTTCAGCATGGACCCGGAAGTCCGCACTGTCACCGTCAAAGTCGAATCCACCCAGGGTTTTCCTGGCAATGGAGTTGGGCTCGCAGTAGCGCGCAGAGGTGAAGGCGATGCCGTTGGCAAAACCCGGCACATGTGCCGAATCAAGCCAGTCGATCTCCTTGCGTGAACCGTCCTCCAGGTGATGGAAGAGGGTCGCTGTGTTATCGCACCAGCTGACGTCGGTAATACCTTCGTCGTTGAGACGTGCCTTGTGCTTGTCCCAGTATGATGCGACCACCTCCGCGTCAAGCTCAGCAGCCATCGGTACAAAGATACGGTTTGAACCGCGGACATTGATGCCCGAAGTCTTCATACCTTCTTTGGCTTGCCATTCATCTGCCTCATCAGCGATGCTGAGGGTGTTGTTTTCATCCAGCTTCAAACCCTTGCGGGCTGAATTGTGACTGGAATCAACGTATCCCTTGGCAAGGCTGCGGAAGAATCCGAACAGGCCAGGTGTCACGGCGTGGTCATCGAGGAAGCGCAAAGCTCCTGCGCGGTCGTGTGCAATGTTCTGCACGCCGCCTTTCGCAAGTTCCTCAACGGTACCATTAGCAATTGATGCCTTCAGGGCCTGATAGATATCATGGCCGTAAAGCTCTTCTGCTTCAATGGATCCGGAAGATTCCTCGGACATCGAGAGCCACCTGTAGAGTGTTGCACTCCGGCAGCCTTTCTGCAGGTCTGCCAAGCGGTGGTCCATTGTCTTGTCGACAAGGTCCAACAGATGATGCAAGTAATCCCTGTTGAGATTGACGAGGCTGTAAAGCTTGGTCAAAATCTCCTGGAAGGAGTACGAGACAAAATCCCGCTTGTTGTACCCGCGGATTTGCGCATCAAAGTTTCCATTGATGCGGGCCATCACGAAGAGAACACCATAGCCAGCTGCTGCAGACAAGTCAGGCTTGATGTCCTCAGACGGAACATGCAATTCAGGGACTGGGATGTCCGCAAACTGAATGTAGCATCCGCCTTTGGTGTAACCCGACTCGTCTACTGCGCGCCACTGCACGTACGGCTTGATTCCTGAGGTAAGGCCGAAACGATCAGCCTCACTCAGGGGCAGTACAAGCTTGCCATACCCGTCCATGTCCCCTTCAACAGAGTTGCTTCGACTCCGATTCAAGAACTCAGACGACTGACCAACGCTCACAGGTACGACCTTGAAGTCTTCCCACATGAGACGCTGCTCGCACCTCACATCCGCGAAATTGAGCAGAGAATGAATTCTCTTGCCGAGGTTCTCGGGGATGTTGCCGTTCGCGTCCACTCCAATGGACAAATGTGGATGGTTTTCCACATCGGTCACATAGGAGTTTTCGCGGAAGTCAATCCTGCCCTTTTCGAAGTCAGGATACAGATGAGAGGAAGTTCCCATCTGTCTGGCAATGGCTTCAACCAGCTGATCTTTCTGCTCAGCCCAGTCGCCATACAACCGGAAGTTGTCAAGGTACCCGATGCTGGGTGCAATACCGTAGCGTGTTTTAGCCACGGAATCGTGCTTGCCTTCCGAAGTCCGGCGAGCAAACCTTACAATCAATCCTGACTTCGCAGCAGCGACAGTCACTTTCTCCTCCATGGACACGTGGTCCTTGAAAGATGAGATCTTGCCTCCGCCGACACGCTTCCCGTCCTGGTCGTAAAACCGGAACAGCGAAGAGTGCTGAAGGCGAATATCTGTCCGCCGAATCTCCGGAGCAGCCGGAGTGGCGGGGCCTGATGATGCACCCTCAGCGAGGGATTGACTACGCGCAGGTGCGCAACGCGTAGTGTCCACGGCGTTTCGTGCCGTTGCTTTCTTCATAACAGATCCTTTCCGATCTATCAGCAGCTAGCAAAGCTGGCAGGGTAAAACCCTGACTACGAACGGTAGCCATAATGTGGCTCGATAGGTATACCTAACGTTAGGAACCCATCGTTGTCCGCATAAAAAAGAAATGAGAATAAAAAAGAAAACCCACCCCCCGAAGGGGATGGGCAATCTTTTAGACACATCGTCTTCTCTACCGTGCAGTTTAGAAGTTGCGCTTTTCTTTTACGTAGGCGTCTTTGTACTCCTCCTGAAGCTGCTCAAACTTCAGCTCGAGTTGAGGGTTTTCCTCAAACTTTTCGAACTGTTTGATGAGCTTTTTAGCAGCCACAACCTCCTGAGTTTCATTGAGATCTTCGCTGTAACCCTTGATTTTGTTTTCAAGGGTAGCAATTTCCTTCCACTCTTCGGGGTGTGTTTTGGGATCTTGCATGGCTGCAAACAGCCTGCTCGTTTTCGATGGGGAATCCAGCTGGTCTCTCAACCAAGCAGTACGTGCTTTTCTAGCCTTATCAAGATCCTCCTTGAAGCCAGAAATAAGCTTTTCGGTATCTTTCTTTCTAGCTTCAAAGAGCTCGATGGTCTTTTTCGCACATGCAATCTCTTTCATGTCGACCCCTGCATTTATGTAATACGTAAGTGCCTTCTCCATTCGGGCAAGCACTTCTTCCTCCGACACTTTTTGTTCCTGAGACATATAGGTTGGCCCAGGGTCGCCGTCGCAGTAGTCATGACTTACCCGTGGTAGATTATCAAGGGCGTCTCCTATTTCTTTGGCGCGTTCCCCAAAAATGCTTTCCAGTGAATTACTTTTAATGGACATAACGTGTCCTTTCCTTGGATGCGATACTGCCAGGGACCCACCGTTGGATCCCATCGTTATCGCATATAAAAAAGAATGAAATAAAAAAAGACCCCACCCCCCCGAAGGGAGGTGGAGTCTTTGAGAGGGAATACCCTCTACTGCCTTGCAGTCCGAACAAGGCAGATCGGGTCCATGACCAAAAGGTCATTCACCTCGCCGTAATCGAGTGTGCCCTGCTTGTGTTCCCGATTGATGTAATTGATTACATCAGTCAGGGCAGCGCGACTGTCAAGAACCTCTCTTGCCTGTCCGATCAGAAGATTCTTCTGTTCCCTTTTGACCCGCGCTTCTTCCTCGCGGACCTTGCGAACCTCGGGATCCTTACTCACTACCTGCTGAAGATCAGCAAGAGAGAGCCACGTATTCTCTTTCTTCTGAGACATAACTGTCTCCTTTCCATGGTTACCACAATCCAGGGATCCCAACGTTAGGAACCCATCGTTATGGCATAAATAAAAAAATGAAATAAAAAAAGAACCCTACCCCCGAAGGGGTAGGGTCTTCTTGAGATGTAGCGATTAAGCTACTTCTTCATTTGGTCCTGAGCATCCAGCTTTTGCTGGATTGCCCGACCGTACTGCCACCTCCTTTCCTCGGAGATGGTTTGACGACACTCGCCGCAAAGCGCCGAATTAGGCACTTTCTTGTCACGACAGTCATTGCAAAGCATAACTGCCTCCTTTTCTTGGTGCCATAACCCGTGAGATCCCACTATGGGAACCCACCGTTATGGCATATAAATAAAAAAAGAAATAATAAAAAAAGACCCCACTCTTTCGAGTGAGGTCTATTTTCCAGCATTGAGTCACGTACCTGCTGGGGGGTCCGGGTTCAGCTCCCTTTCCATTTTAGTAAATGGAAAAGAAGCTTTTAGAACCTTTCAGGACGTAAGGCCCGGCCTCAGTCACTTTGACTGTTTCACCATATGGCATCCCTAGGATGTGTTCCAATTTGGCTTTAAGAGCAATAAGCTGCTCTTTAGTCAAAGTGATGTGACCTTTACCTTTAAGTTCAATGTAGAACTCGTCCGGTTCGTTCACAGACATAGATTTCCTTTCTAGACATTACTGATGCCTCCCCCCATGGGAGCCCAGCGTTATGCCATAAAAAAAAGAATGAATAAAAAAAGAACTCCACCCCCCGAAGGGGATGGAGTCTTTTCTGTTTTGGGCTCAATCAGATCTTGGCCTTGATCTTTTGATTGACCCAAAACTCATTTGACTTGGATGTCCAATGCATCCAAGTTGAGAGGTACCGGGAGAAGCCCTCTCGGACAACCCCGTGAGAATCACAGGGCTCCCCTTCGGAAGTCACAGGCTGAGAGACTCTAAGCTCCCAGGCCTGTGTCGTTTTGTGTCCCTTAGCCACGTCAAACTTGGCTTCCGCCATGTTGACGCGACGAAGGGACAGTTCTGCCCCCCTTCCGGAGAAGAAAGAGACACCGATGGTGTTGTCTTCTTTCAACTCTGACCAGATTTCCCCGAAGCCCTCGGGGTCGACGATCTTCTCTACGAGAGAATCGTCGAACACATCAAAGAGCCGCCACCCTGTCGTCGATGGGAAGATCCCATCTTGGGATGGCAGTTCTCCCGTGATTTCGTCGACAGCAGTGTGTTGGCCAAACACACGGCATGCTACCGACCAGTTCACGGTTGCGGAGAATGACAAGCGATGGAGGACTGTGCCTCGCTCGCCTGTCACCAGATCTGGATAATGAGACACATTAAATGTCGTCATTATAATACTCCTTTCCTTGGAGTTGACAATCTAGGGATCCCACCATGGGAACCCGTCGTTGTCGCATATAAAAAAATAAAAGATAATAAAAAAAGACCTCTCCACCCAGGTAATGGGCAGAGAGGCCAGGCTTACAACCGAAGCTCTCTTAGAAGAGCTCCAGCTGCTCTGGACACGCATCGGGAGCGTGATCGTGATCACACTCCTGACACACACGACAACGGATGTTGCCGTGCTTGTCCAGATAAAACCCCTTCTTTGGCTTGAAGGGGCTAACAATCGCCTTGATCACTGCGATCATGATCAAGGCAATTACGACATACGCGAAAGTCTCCATTGGAGACTCCTTTCCTTGGAGACGCGGCGCGCATAAAAAAAAGAATAAATAAAAAAAACTCCAGTCTTTCCTAAGAAGACTGGAGCTTTGCCAACACCTGAGTGCTACACCCTGCTGGCTAGGTGCAAGGAAGTAGTCTTTCGACTACTCCTCTTCAGGAGACGCCTCTGGGGACTGGTCGTCTTTGGATTCTTGCGAATCTTTAGACTTATCCGAGGCAATACTCATGAGTATCGTCTCCGGACTGTGACCAGTCGTCTGAGCAAGCGTTTGCAGCTGGTGCGGCATGCACTGCAGCAAGTATGCTTCCTCAATGGACATCTTTAACCTCCTTTCCATGGAGTTGGCAATACCAAGGCCCCCACCATGAGGGCCCGGCGTTACCGCATAAAAAAAGAAGATAATAATAAAAAAAGAACCCACCCCCGTAGGGGTGGGCCTTTCTTGAAAGGGCGATTATCTCACCCTTTCAACCAGTACCTGGAAATGCCAGCTTCCGCTGTTTTCCAGGGCCGTGATGAGAATCTCCCCTACTGAGAGTTTTCTCAATCTCGCAGCTTCCTCTTTGGTGAACTTGATGTCACCAAAATTGGCTGCGGCGTCTGCAATCGCAGATCTGAACGATGACGCGGTCGCCCTACCACTGATCACGCGGTGACCACGGGAGGCTCTCTCGACGCCATCGATCTCGAATTGGAACTGTTTCATAGTTCCTCCTTTTCTTGGTGCCATAACCCAACGCTATGGCATAAAAAAATAAAAGAACAGGGGGGTGGGCATGAAACAATTCGCATCACTATTTGCATATAAATAAACTGTTCAGGAGCCCAGAATCAGATTT
>WLWG01002725.1_pt1 | contig 12957 bp, 10 predicted proteins | sample 6712871 | NCBI WGS metagenome assembly WLWG01 (sample SAMN12718693, study PRJNA515312) | sponge metagenome | isolation source: marine sponge | host: Mycale hentscheli | place: New Zealand: South Island, Marlborough, Capsize Point | collected 2003-05-01 | reverse complement strand
GGAGGCGAGTGAATCCAACGACCAGCCCGCACAAAACCACCAGAAGTGCTCCCCACTGTGGTGCGTCAATATCGCGCAGGCGTGAAGGAAGACCCTTTAAAAAAGAACTGGCTGGTTGTGTTTCATGGGCTGAATGAGCCGCAGTAATGATCGCTTGCGCGATAGTTTGGCTGGTCATCGTGGCACCACTTACACCTTCGGTAGGCGGTGCGTCCTGGTTGGTTTGTGAGAGGCTCTCAAAGGTCTGTCCAATGAAATGGTTTGCAAAGCCTCGGTCATCACGTACATATCCAACATATGGTTCATTATCAAAACTTTGCAAAATACACAGACCGATAACGGTACCGGTAGTATCAAAGCCGACGAGCGTATCGGTCGGGCCTTGGTATCCGATAAGGGAGTCAGCGGCAGGACTTGTACGGAGTGTCCAGCCGAGTGGAATGTCTGTAGCGTTGTACACATTTATGATGGAAGGGTCTCCCGCATCAAAACGGAGGCGATTTGCTTGAGGAAAAAGTTTTTGAATGTCGATCAGGGAGGGTCGTGCTGTGAATCGAGTTGACCGGGCAGTTCCTCCGAGGCGGCGGGTAATCGATTCAACCATTGCATGACTCGTCAGCGTTGCACCCGCGGTGGTCTGATAGTTGTTCCGCGACATGATTTTGATGGTGTCGAGTTTTTCACCAATGAATTGGTCCCAGAACGCTTCATCCCTTCTGACGGAAGACACGTGGTCGCGGGTGTCGGAACTGGAGAGAATTGAAATGCCGCAGATTCTGTCATGACGATTACAGATGATAAGAAGATTTGAGGGTCCAGAAAATCCAATGACGGAATCACCCATGGGGGAAGTCTGGAAACAATAACCAACTGGTTCACCCACGCCGTTGGTAAGTTCCACTGCACCTTTGACGGGCGGAGAAGGACCTCCAAAGGTGACTGCCGTCGGTAAGGCGTCCTGAATGAATTGAAGCGGTATCGTCGTGAGAGATAACGGTTGTTTGTTGGGCGTGGCCGTGGAGGAAACGAAGAGACAGGCAATAATGCCGGCGAACAAACTCAATCGGATTGTGTGTATAAGAATTCGCATAAAAGAACATTACAGAGGTGCATGACAAAAATATACGAAATTCGGTAGTATTACTTTCGTCGGTATCCTACCGGCGGTAGTCAATGAGAAAAAAGGGTGGGACATGCTTTCTATGCGTTTGCGGCTTGCCGGGATGGTCAGTGTCATATCAACATGCATCTTGTGGGGGATAGCTACTGTTTCGGGTGCCGAGCAGCAGCCGAATGTTATTCTCTTTCTTGTTGATGACATGGGACCAATGGATACCTCGGTCCCATTTATGACTGATGGTCATGGAAATGCGAAGAAGTATCCACTGAATGATTATTATCGCACACCAGCAATGGCGCGTCTCGCTGCGAGTGGAATTCGATTCAGTACGTTTTATGCAATGAGTGTCTGCTCACCAACCCGAACCTCAATTATTACAGGACAAAACGCCGCAAGGCATCGGGTTACACAATGGATTCGATCAGAGGAAAATAATCGAGGCGATTTTGGGCCACCAGATTGGCGGTGGGTTGGGTTTCAAGATGCACAGGTAACCTTGCCGGGTGTGCTCCGATCAAATGGGTATCGCACGATCTTTGTTGGGAAGGCTCATTTTGGTCCCCTTGGGGAACCATCTGAGTGGCCAACAAATCTTGGCTTCGACGTCAATGTTGCTGGGTGTTCATGGGGGCAACCAGGAAGTTATTACGGCGAAGACGGATACGGAAACTTGAAAGGGAATAAGCGGCGGGCAGTGCCGCACCTTGAGAACTATTATGGGTCAGATACGTTTCTGTCTGAAGCACTCACGATTGAGGCCAAGCAACAGATTTCCACCGCTGTGAAAGACAAGAAGCCTTTTTTTCTCGACTTTGCACACTACGCAGTACATGCTCCATTTCAATCAGACCCCCGATTCGCATCGCATTATGAGAATTCAGGGAAGCCAAAAAATGCTCAGGCATACGCAACTCTTATTGAAGGGATGGATAAGTCTCTCGGTGACATACTCGATCATCTCGAGTCGCTTGGGATAGCTGAGGACACACTGGTTCTGTTCGTAGGTGATAACGGAAGTGACGCACCACTTGGGCCTGTTCACGAGCATGCAAGTTCATTTCCTCTACGAGCGAAAAAGGGAACGCACTATGAAGGTGGCATGAGAGTTCCTTTCATTGCGTCTTGGGCGAAGCCATCAAAAAAGAATCGGTTCCAGAAACGGTTACCTATTCCAGTCGGCGGAATCCAGGAGCAACTGGGCACAGTGATGGATATCTATCCGACTGTGCTTTCTGTGGCAGGAATCCAACCACCATCTGGCCATGTGCTTGATGGCACGGACTTGAAGGAACAAATTGAGGGGAAATACGATACAAATCGTGAAGAGCAGTTTCTCATGCATTTTCCACACAAACATCGAAGTAGTTATTTCACCTCATACCGTGACGGTGACTGGAAAATTATTTATCACTACAGGCCGAATGATAATCCGGCAAAGACACGATATGAACTCTTCAATCTTGCTGATGACCCATATGAGAATGAAAACCTCGCGGCCAACAAACCTGATATGCTGAAGAAAATGATGGAGTCTATGGTTGCTTCATTAAAGTCTGAATCAGCGCTCTACCCGGTGAATGCAGATGGCAGTGAAATTCGGCCGGAAATTCCCTAGGGGAGATACCGCCTAATTATTTGGAATACGTGGAACAAGGAGAACTGCATCTGCGTGGGCTAATCCCCCGGCGTCCTTGGTCCCAATCGTTACGGTAATTTTCTCACCTTTGGTTAAGTGCATATGGCCGACGCTCCCAAATGAATTCTGTATTGATGGAGCGTTTTTCATATTCATGGTGGTTTCGGTTTCTTTATTGGTTGAACAGACGGAGACAGGAACAGTCTTCCCTCGATTGGGGTGCGGTTGCCAGGCAATGAGCACGTCATACGATCCGGTTTCCGGTGATTGAAGAGTAAATGTTGCAGTTGCGTCACTTCCTGGCTGGGCGTAGCGATACCCATACCCTACGTACCCCTGTAAGCCATGCCCCTTCTGCCACGTTCCCCGATACGTGGCGTCATGATCATCGAGAACAGTGGCTGATAGCTTCTGCGCGAGGCCCACTGGGTCGATGCCTGTTGGAGGACCGTGGGAGTCGGCACGGTGCATGCTGTCTTCGGGTATTTCAAGCGGTGCACTTGGTGTTTCGCGGTGAGCTTTTCCTGGCAAACGCAACAGGTCTGCTAATTCTGCCCAGTGATTCTCGTAGACACCCCGTGGAGTCTCGTGGTTGCGTATGGCGACACTGGCGGCTTTTCCAACAACTTCACCCATCATCCCACATGTCTGCATGACGCGTGTTGTACCAAGAGCTTTATGAGTGACTGAAATACAACGGCCAGCCATAAAAAGGTTTGTAATGTTTCGTGAGTAAAAACAGCGATATGGAACAGGGTATCCGAAGGAGCGATCCACGCGTCTGTCATGAACTGCGATCGAAATAAAAGGGTTGTCAGGAAACTTTTCTGCGTATTGTTCCTTTGGGTAATGAAGATCAATTGACCATGTTGACGGCACGCACCCATCAGAAAATTCACGCTTTGACACAATATCCTCTTGTGTGAGCACAACATCACCGAGAACACGTCGACTTTCGCGTGGCCCGCCAATGTAGGCGACCCAGGTAAGGTGTGCGTTTGTGTGGTCCTGTGAGCCATCGCCATTCTTCATTGCCTGGAATGCTCCAAATACTGCTCGTAGATTCCAATCGCGAATCCCTTCAGCATCGTGAAGCGGGTCCTTGTCAAAGCCACTCTCCCAAAACCATTGCCCGTGGTGATCGCGTGGGTAGGGGAAGTCGTTCATTGTGAGTGGAAGTGCCCAAGGAGTCTTGGGGAATACCTGTGGCTCCGAGGTTTCGGCCCAGGCCCACATATTACTCATACCCATTCGACCGTTCGGCTCCATGACAGTTTCAGCGCCCGCCTTGTGTGCAATCGTTGCGTGTCCAGTTGCGTCACAGAACAGCCTGCCCGTGAATCGATGAACCTGATTGGTTCGAGTATCAAACGCAGTTACGTCTTTGATGTGCGTTTGACTATGGTCTGTCCCGACACTAAAAGCATGCATGTTCAAGAAAAGATCAATACGATCTTCGGCACGAACGATGGCTTCTTTTTTTGCGTCACCAAACTCTTCATAGGTCCCAGGGCTTTTCTTGGCGTTGTCACGAAATTCTTCAACAATTTCACCAATGCGAGGGTACTTACCCCGGCGAATGAGTCCTTTGGCCCAGACACGCACCTCGCTTGAGCCATTGCCGCCAAGGACGGGACGGTTTTGAATCAGTGCAACACGTAGTCCCATGCGGGCGGCTGATATGCTTGCCGCAGTCCCTGCGTACCCACCACCAACAACAACCAGATCGTAGGGTCCATGTGAAACTGGTGACTCCGATACCCTAAGCATTTCTTTTCGCCAAGGAGGGAGTACGCTAGATTCATTCGGAGGTGAGGTTTTTGTAGTAGTGAGAGCAATACAATCACAACGGCCGTCAAAACCCGTTGCGTCAATTATGCGAATGGAGTTCGCCCCTTTTACGGTTTGTACAGTACCTCCATATTGCCAGTGCCATTCAGCACCCTCGGTCCCAAAGTGTGTTGGAAGTATGTAGTCATTGAAGGACACGTGGAATTTCCCAGGTGTTCCCCGGGCGGCCCATCGAGCCACCCAGTCTTTGGTGCGTACCCAGACGTGATATACGCCGGCTGACTCGACATCAAATGTTGTCGAAGCATCGGCGACTGGTGTACCAAGTCCATGCGCGAGAAGGTAAGGCGACCCCATTTCTTCAATGAACTGTGTGTCAAGTTTCCAGCCGCCATGGCTTTCAAAGCTTTCTGCTTCGAAAACCATGGTTGTTGGATTGCCATTCACGGTAGTGGCAATGACAAAGTACATCGACAAGATAAGACAACTGCGGAAAGGCATTTGCATGAGAATCACTTGCTGCGGAGGTGAGACTTTTTCCTTAGGAATTTCTGCAGGATTGTAAGGTATTTTCTTATTTTCTTTGCAGCATATCTCCTGGAATTGGATGTCCCCAAAAAGCTTTTCATGACAGTATATGGGAATAGTCGTTTGTCTTTTAAATTTAGGAGAAGTCAATTGATGAAGGAAACATGTCACAGGGTTGATGGAGTTCGTGGAAGAATTGTAAAATATTGGTAATTATCACATTAAGCAAATACAGATACGGATTCCTGTTATTGAAAAAGATTCGAGGTAATTGCATGGTTCAAAAGTCCAAAGACAGCACGTTGCAAGGCTTCACTCTCATTGAGTTATTGGTTGTGATCGCAATCATTGGTGTTTTGGTTGGCCTTCTCCTACCGGCGGTGCAGCAGGCACGGGAAGCTGCTCGCCGCAGTGCATGTGTTAATAATATGAAACAAGTGGGGCTCGCAGCCCATAATTATCTATCGACAAATCAGGTATTTCCGCCAGGGATGGTTCAGCCTGATCCGTCGGTAAGCAGTTGGAGGAATTGGGAAAATGCGAGTGCTTTTTACTTAATGCTGCCGTTGATGGAACAGATGGGTTTATATGATCAAATCAGTGCACAGCTTAAAGTTGATGCAGCAAATGCGGAACAAGAGTTGTACCGGCTCTCGAGACAGCCAGTGACGAATCTTATGTGTCCGAGTGATTTCACAGATTCGCCTGACGCCCCTGAGGGTGGTCGTTCGAACTATGGGCTTTCCACCGGAAGTACCATTTTTCTTGGGGGTGCTGACGATTGTAAGTTTTGGTACTCCGGCAAGCAGTATCCGCGAGCCAATGGATTCACGTCACGAAGCCGGGCGCTTCATACGTGTACAAATCCTCAGGGAGGTAGGAATGAAGATTCCCCGCGAGGCACTGGGCAGCAGTGGGGAGAAGGGTATGGGACTGAGAAGTTTACCGACGGTCTGTCGAATACTGTGATGGCAGGGGAAATGCTTGCGGGTAACGGTGCAGCGGCGTGGCGAGGTACCATCACAAAAGCGGTGTATCCGAGGAACTATGTGCGTGGTCAGACTGCAACGGCTGCCGATAGAAATTGGATTACTGAGGCAGAGTTGACTGCCTGGGGGCAGTCTGCGGAGGCCGCCACAGATTGGTATGGTCGCAATGGCTCGTTTTGGGGTTGGCCTGGACATGGAAGTTCACTGATTAACTGTGCAGCCCCCCCGAACTGGCAATATCCGTCAGGTGGCCAAGGGACTCCGGGCATGCCATTCGACGGTTTTACAGGGTTTTTCCCACCTCGCAGTCGACATCCGGGCGGCGTGACAATTGCCTTTGCCGATGCATCCGTTCAGTTTCTTAACGATGCGATTCAACTTCGCACGTGGCAACGCCTTGGGAATAGGCGAGACGGAGAAGTAATTACATATTGAGTAATGCAGGGTTTATTGGCTGAATAGAAGTTTCCGAAAGATAAGAACTTACCTATGACATCAATTCGAATGAGGCATCTAAAACATAGCGTATTTCTTTGCGGATTAGGGCTTGGTTTTGTGGTAGCGCAAGGCTGCGGCGCTGCGTCGGTTCAAGATAAAGTACTTCATAAAAATTCAACGGATCCAGTGGATATAGCAGCAAATTTGCTTGAGTCCTATGCTGTCGGGCAGCCAATAGGAAGCGAAGCGGAAGGGTACGAAGAGATAATCAGTGGTGTTATTTCTGTTGATGCCACAAAAGGGGATGAATTAAAAAAGTTTTTGGATTCGATAGACCGAACGCGGCGGGTCGATCGTAAAGAAGCAAAAAGGCTTCTTGAGTTGTTTAGGCCGGAACCTTGAGGGCACTGTGGTTCTGAGGCGAAGTAATAAATAGGAATATGAAGAGGCTGGTTAAACGGTGAAACTGTACACGGTGTCTACTTTCAACTGAAATGGGCTTGCTATTTTGATTTATGGTGCCATGTGATTGTCATGACGCTCGCTATCGGCCTTGTGGCGATGGTTTATGCGACAGTAGGGCATGCTGGAGCAACCGGATATATTGCCGTTATGACCTTGTTTGGTCTTTCGACAGAGTTGATCCGTCCAGTCGCACTCATTCTGAATGTTGTCGTCGGGGTCATTGCGGTGGTGCAATTTGCTCGGGCGGGATATTTCCAGTCACGCCTCATTCTGCCACTTGTCTTTGGCAGTATCCCTGCTGCCTTAATCGGCGGGGGGCTTTCACCGCCAGCTCCAGTATTTGAGATGATTGTGGGCTGTGTACTCATTCTCTCGGCAATTCGCATTGGATACTCCGATGAGTCACATGGGAATTCGATGTTTAGACAGGTGGGGTCAGTACACACAACGCTATTCATTGCAGGTGTGCTCCTTGGGCTCCTGTCGGGCCTGACCGGTGTAGGCGGTGGTGTGTTTCTTACACCACTTCTCTTGGCGATGAGAATAGCATCAGTAAAACAAGTTGCTGCGACATCGGCGGCATTTATTGTTGTTAACTCGATTGCAGGGCTTATTGGATGGGTGGCTGCAGGGAATACGCTGCCAGGTATTGCTCCAGGCCTTCTCGTAGCAGTAGGTGTCGGCGGACTGTTTGGTTCTTGTTTGGGTGCGTTTCACTTTACTCCGCACATACTACGGATGTGCATTGCGTGCGTCCTTGTTTTTGCAGGTGTAAAATTATTGTTACACGCTATGTGGGTTTCTGACGTGCTGCCAGTTCATATTTGAAGATGCCAAGAATGACAGCGGCGCTGAGGGCAAAAAGCCCAGTCATAGCGACATAGAGGACTACCGCGAGTTGTGGTGGAGCGTCGAAGCGGGCACGTCCAAGAAATGTGACGATTGATGCATAGATGAGTAAAAGTCCGGAGGCACGGCTTGCAAGTAGAATGAGCTTGCGTTGAGTAGCGATTGAGAAGTGAGCCCACGCAGCACCCCAGGCAAAAAGTGGGAGCCACTGAAGAGCATGGATGACCACACCATGCGGAAATTTTGGTACGCCCGCATCACCAAATTGAGCAGGTGGGAGCCCGTGCTGCATGCGGACGTCTCCGCTGATGTTGATGACGATTCCGAGAAGACACGAGATAGTCAGGTAAATGAGGCCATATTGAATCCCAATTACCATTGGTGTTGGCTGGGAGAGAGGCTCTGTGAATGATCGAACGGTTAGAAAAATAATGACTCCTGTAACCCATAAGATGAGCAGGCCCATCAGGTTATAGATTGTGGAGTCAATTGGTGTGGAACGATTAAAGTGGCTGGCAACTCCTCGCCATTGTTGGAAATCGATCAGTCCAACCTCGATAAGCAAAGCCAAGGCCGCTGTTGAACTAAGAAAACCGTCATACCTCCATTTTGTAAGGCTAGCCCAGACCCAGCCCATTGAGATGCTTGTGAGTCCGGCTGAAATTCCAAAGAGTACCGGCTTCCGCCAACTCACTTCACCTTCCCACGAACCCCCATAGAAGAAAAATACACCGAGGTGAATGATTCCACTGGCGACTAAGAGAACGCCAACGTAAGCGAGAGTCTTCGCCTGTTCTTTTTTACACCACGTAATATTGAGTTGATTCATGGCGCGAAAGTTATTTGGTAGTCGCAACGGGGCTATTATGTCCAGCCATTACTCACGATGCTTCTTCGGATCAAATGTGATCCATGACTTACAGCCACCGTAGGAGTCATCCCATGGGATTCGAATGATTGGTTTTACGTCACTCACGGTAACAACCAGCACATGCAGGTTTTCCTCCCAGCGATGAAATCGTTCATTCACAATCGTATCCGACCAGATATGACGAGGTCGCAGTGCGGCGAGTTGTTCGGGTTTGTGAATTGTATATGAGTCCGTCACGTGGATGAGGTGTCGCAGCTCAACGCTGCCGGGACGAGGCCGATCGTCATCAATGGTGAGAAGGAGATCCTGCGCTGACGGGATGAGGTGGTCTTTTGATTGGTGAACGAACGTCGGGAAAAGATAGAAGTTTTCAGCTACAAGCTGAAAACTTCCACCAGGTTCAACGATTCCGCCTTTGCGGAGGATGATATCCTGACGCCCTGTCGCAATCGCCCGACAAATTACCGCCCACTCCTTAAAGGCTGTGCCGAGAGTGGTCTCTGTATTTTCAGAAGCAGAGTATGTCACTTGCGAATATAGATGCCATCAGCTTTGAGCTGAATAATAGGAAGGGCAAGTTTAGCGTTAAAACTTGCAACACCGCGGATCACTACTTCTTCACCATCTTTGACGCCGAACAAGTCACGTGCATCAATTGGCAGTTCCTTGTTGTCAGTGCCAACAAACTGAACAGCGACCATCGGTGCATTGGCAAGTCGCTTTTTGCAAAATGGACAGTCGTCCGCATTATGGCCAGGCTGGCTGGCATGGTCATCTGGAAGCTGAAGCATTGCAAAAGAAGCCTTCCCTTTCACGAAGGGATCCATCCCTTTTGCTGCGGCGATTCGTCCAGCGATAACCAGTGTCTTAGGCGCCTTCAGAACGGCTGCTTTGGCGGCCGTTGGAGTGACCGCCCCTGCCGGTTCTTTCTGCAGAAGGAGTGATGCTCGGATGTTGTCCACATCAACGCTCGCAGCGAACCCTGTTGAGCAGAACCCGAATTGAAGTCCAATGACAACAGCGATTCCGGCAGTGGTCCTAGCGATATATGACGAAAAAAATAAGTTCATGAAACTCCTCCTTGAGGTCAATAACGTATTTGGAAATTCAGATTGTTGTAGTCCGATAAGTGTTGTTTATTCAGCGGGTTTTTCGCCGGCTGCTGCTGCGTCATCGGTCTTCTGAGTCGAAGGTTCCTTCTTTTCAGCGTCCTTTTTGTCAGCGTCCTTCTTGTCGGCGTCCTTCTTGTTTTCCGGTTTTTCTCCGGTTACGGCTTCCTTTGCTTCGAGAAGGAGACCCTCAAGATTCTTGGTGGCTTTGGTGATGGTAGGACCGAAGCTACTGAAATCCAGTTTTTTGATTTCATCTTCAGCGGCATGGAGGGCGTTATCGATTTCACCGTAGGCTGCAAAAATAGTATCGGATGCGGCGGTTGCTGCTTCTTTAACCTTTTCATCGATCTTTGCTGCCGCAATCTTTGCGTTCAGGTCTTCTATGAGGTGGCCAATTGAGTGGACAAGGTCATCGGCTTTATCAGTTTCACCACTATTTATTGCTTTTCTTACCTTATTAGTCACGTCCTTGAGCTGTGCGATGGCTGCCTCGACCGTAGCTGGCAACTCGTGGGAGTGATGGTCATGATCATGTTCATCCTCTTTTTTTGTTGCCTCATCATGTGAATGGTCATCATCCATATGACCATGGTCGCCGTCCTTGTGGTGGTCGTCATGAGCAGCTGTTTTCGTTGCGTTAATAGTCACTTCTTCTGTGTTGTCGCTATCACACCCTATTGTGAAAATGAGAGACCCGATAAGGAGAAGGCTAGTGCTCCAGAGAATGGACACTGTGGATTGATAAAGGGGTGGTGTGCAGCGTGGCATGACGTGGTGTCTCCAGGTGTTGTTAGGGGTGGAAAGTGGTACTAGCACATGGTCAATTCCTTCGCCAGGACGTTTTTCAATGGTAATCCGAAAGCAGTTCTGAAGCTAGCCACTTTCTGGCATCCGGGATTCGGCAGCTACGAGGCAAAGGAGGCTGCGTTCAGAGAGCAGAATCGGACCGCTCGAATCGAATTTTAAGGGCTCAGGTGGCAGAATGTCGCCAAGGGATGAGCGTGTGTCGACGGCGATATGCCAATCCATCTCGATGATGAGCGGTGATGATGGAAAAAGAAAATTTCTTGGTTCCTCTCCAGCATTGCAAAAAAGAAGTACATGCTGTGCTGAGCCATTCAGTTCACCTACGGACGCGTCAGTATCTATGATTTGTTGGTCTGCCGTGGGAGCACCAAAAAAACAGACAAGACTTGAGTCACCTGAGAACCAGTCGACATGGTTGCCGTCGTGTGAGAACCATTCCACGTCGGGTATGGTGCCGAGTGCACTGCTCCCTCCTTGTAGAAATCTGCGACGCCTAAGCGTGGGATTATTGAGTCGCTGGCGAATGAGGGTTTTTGTGAACTCGACAAGATCGGCATTTGTAATTGGCAGGTTCCAGTCAAACCAGGAAATGGAATTATCCTGGCAATAGGCATTGTTGTTTCCCTGTTGAGTTCTGCGACATTCATCACCTGCTACCAGCATCGGAACACCCTGACTTAGGAATAAGGTCGAAAGCATGTTGCGTATTTGCTTAACTCGTATCGCTGCCACGTGCGCATCTTCTGTGGGCCCTTCGATTCCGTAGTTACATGAGTAATTGTTGTTATCACCGTCCTTGTTATTTTCAGTATTTGCTTCGTTGTGTTTCTGGTCATAGCTCACGAGATCATTCAGCGTGAATCCGTCGTGTGATGTAATGAAGTTCACGCTGTGATACGGTTGGCGGTTTTCTCCGCCATAGAGATCACTCGATCCTGCAAGCCGAGTTGCAAGATTGCCAGTCTGGTTGTCATCGCCCCTCCAATATCGTCTGACATCATCACGATATCGGCCATTCCATTCAGCCCAGCGTGAAGTTGCGAACGTCCCAACCTGATACGCACCAGCAGCATCCCAAGCCTCGGCAATAAGTTTTGTATCGGCGAGCAGCGGATCCTCTGTGATGCTCTCAATAAGTGGTGGGTCCTTATGAAGGATTCCATTTTGGTCCCGTGAGAGAATACTTGCGAGATCGAAGCGAAACCCATCGACGTGAAAAGTATGCACCCAGTAACGCAGGCAATGGCAAATGAGTTCCCTGACGATGGGATGATTGGCATTGACGGTGTTTCCGCAGCCAGAGAAGTTGCAATAGTTTTCAGCGTCATTCTCGAGCATGTAATAGACGCTATTTTCCAGTCCCTTCATCGAGAAAGTTGGTCCGTCGCTACTCCCTTCAGCTGTGTGATTCAGGACGACATCAAGAATAACTTCAATATTGGCTGCATGGAGAGCCCTCACCATTTGCTTCATTTCAGATACCTGGGCGCCGGGTTCTGTTGAAGCTGCGTATCCTTGATGCGGTGCGAAGAATGCTATTGGGTCATAGCCCCAATAGTTTTCAAGGTTGCGTTCGTGTCCTGAAAAGGATTCTCTCGGAAATTCATGGACAGGCATGAGTTCAACAGCTGTGACGCCCAGGCTCTTCAGGTACGGAATTTTTTCTATTACTCCGAGGTATGTTCCCGGATGGTTCACACCGCTCGATGGGCTCGCGGTGAATCCCCCAATATGAAGTTCATAAATAATTGTGTCGGCCAGCTCATGGCGAAGATGCCTATCACCCTGCCAATCAAAGTGATCTTCTATCACAACGCTTTTCGGTGGACGGATGATGCCATCATCATGGTGAAGAAAATGGCCGGCCAAAGCTTTCGAGTAGGGGTCAATGAGCCGGGCCGTTGGGTCAAATCGATGGCCTGCAGAAGGATCAAATGGACCATCAGCCTGGAAATGATAGAGTTGTCCGTGCTTTAGGCCCGGGACGAAAATGCTCCAGACGTCGCCCCATCTGTCGTTAATCGGATCGAATGAGATAACTTCAACCGGCTCGGTGTCCTCAGCTGTGTCGTAAAGTAGTACCCGCATGGCGGTGGCATGACGACTAAATACGACAAATTGCACTCCGTCAGCCCCACTGGAGCCATCCCCCTTGAGGATCGCTCCATATGGTAACAGAGCGTTATATTGCAGCGGCGAAAGACTACGCTGGCCAAGGAGGTGCTTCTGAGATGTGTGACAAACTTTTGCCATGGCAGAATGATACACTGGAGAAAGCTAAACCAATCAAGTCCATCTCCCATAACGTACACCGCGAAGGGCAGTTCGTTCCATGCAACAAGTAATTCAAA